>OCTW011614182.1_pt1 | contig 47969 bp, 51 predicted proteins | sample 1539671 | NCBI WGS metagenome assembly OCTW01 (sample SAMN02144230, study PRJEB22623) | gut metagenome | biome: sheep rumen | host: Ovis aries | place: New Zealand
TCAAGCATTTGCGTGACGGTGCGGCCCTGCTCCGAAGGAGCAGTCCGAAGGATTATCGAACGGCCAACCGATGCCGTTCGATAAGGCATAAGTCATTCAAATGCATCAATTAAATGCATGACGGAGTGGAAAATGAGAAAGTATATAAATGATGCAATAAATGAATATGTAGATGAACCTTATTCACCATGGCATATGCCGGGTCATAAGCGAAAGATGGAGATGGATCCACTCTTCATTCTGGATTTTTCAGAGGTTCCGGGACTTGATGACCTTCATCATCCTGAAGATGTCATAAAGAAATCCGAGGAGGAGCTCAGGAGAGTATATGGAACGGAGCACAGCTTCTATCTTGTAAATGGATCGACAGCCGGAATCCTTGCCTCTATTCACGCAGCAGTCGAGCTTAAGGCTCGTGAGATACATGATTCTGAAAACACCGGTGAACCATTTAAAAGGGATTATTCCGATATCAAAGTGATCATGGGAAGGAACTGCCATAAGTCAGTATATAATGCGATTGAGCTCCTTGGTGTGGAACCGCTTTATCTGACCCCTGATGAGGTTCAGCACGAATCTCCGGTTGAAGAGGTCAGTGATGATATAGTACTCGAGGATTATATCTATATAGGCGGTGCGGTAAGAAATCTGAACGAGCTTAAATATATATGCAGCAATGATATATCTCATATCGCATGTGCAGTTATTACTTCGCCGACTTATGAAGGGTTCTTTGCGGATGTAAAGAGCATAAGCAGTCTGCTTCACGGATACGGCATTCCGCTTATAGTTGACGAGGCACATGGGGCTCACCTTCCATTTTCAGAAAGATTCGGCGAGAGTGCTCTCGCAGAGGGGGCTGACATTGTTATAGAAAGCCTTCACAAGACACTCCCAAGCCTCACTCAGACGGCGGTGGTTCATGTGGCAATGAATTCTATATTCGATGCAGATTCTGAGATAAATGGCGGAACACAGCCTGTGGATAGGAGCGGAGAGTCGGGAATAGTCGGTAAGATAAGAAAGTATCTCCGTATGTTCGAGTCTTCATCACCATCATATATCCTGCTTGCGGGAATGGAAAGATGTGTTGCATGGTGTGATGCTCACAGAGAGAATTTCGAGACCTTCTATGAGAGAGTAAGCTCTTTCAGAGAAAGAGTTTCCGAAAGTGAACTGAGACATGTTCAGCTGGTTAAGAATAAGGAGTCTGCACCACTGGATATCTCCAGACTTACATTTATGATTGACGGGATTACCGGTGAAGAGGCGTATTCGATACTGAATGACAGATATAAGATAGTACCTGAGATGTCAGGTACAAACTATTTGGTATTCATTTCAACGGTTGTTGATACTGATGAAGATTTTAACCGCTTGTACAAAGGACTTATTTCTCTTGAGGATGAGATAAAGATTGCAATAGAGAAGAAAGGGTCAGAATCTTCAGGTGTTGATAACGGTAATAATAATTATTCAGAGAACAATATTAATAATGGTAATGCCGACAGGAGCGGCAGTACAAATATAAACGGCAGCGCAAACATAAACAGAAACACAGAGAGAAACGTTAATACTTATAGTAATTCAGCGGCTGCATCGATAGATGAGTATATCATCGAGACAGAATCAGGTGTGATGCCGCTCAGCAGGTCCGTCGGTGAGGTAAGCAGGGACAGTATATATGTCTATCCTCCGGGAATACCGATCGTTGCGGTCGGCGATACTATCACAGAGGCCATGCTGTATGATCTTGATGTTTTCATGCGTCTTGGAAAGAAGCTTCGAAAACAGTAAGGAGGTAGTATGAATCCATTTAAAGAGATACCTTATAAAAGAGATATGACAAGTGATGAGTATAAGATGAGGTTTGAGGAGAACGCTAAGATAGGAGCATCGTTCTATAAGGCAGCATTCCTTCCGACCATACTCTATGCTCTGGCATTTGGAATACTTATTTATGACAATTACACATCCATAACCATGACGGTATATGCCCTGCTGACCATAATCTACTGTACATATATGTTCAGCAAGACAGGACTTAAGTTCAAAATAGGTAATATATTCTATATGGTTGTTCTGCTTCTGCTTGGAATATCCACTTTCCTTACAGGAAATGGAACGATACATATATTCAATTATTGCGCCTTCCTGCTTATGCTGGTTTCTCTTCTTGTTCACCAGTTTTATAATGACAAGGGCTGGGGACTGGGTAAATATCTGGCTGCTGTACTCTTTAATATTTTCGGAAGTGCATCCTGCTGGTTACGTCCTTTTACTGAGGGAAGTGCGTACAGAAAACAGCAGAGGGCTGCAGGCACAGGTGCTGAGAAGAAAGAGGTTAGCTCCTCAACCAAATATGTAGTTGCCGGACTTATGATCGCCATTCCATTTGTACTTGCCATAGGTGCAACTCTCGCAAGTGCAGATGCAGTATTCAAGAATTTCATAACTTCAATTGGCTTCAACGTTAAAATAGGAAATCTGGTCGGAAGGCTTATTTTCATATTCGTTTCATTTATACTTGCTTATGCAGGTATGAGATTTGTAGCACTCGAGAAATTCGAGGATGATATTCAGCCTACGAAGAAGAGCAATCCTATCATGGCTATGACTTTCGTAACAGTGCTTGATATACTTTACGTTATATTTGCAATCATTCAGATTACCTGCCTTTTCATGGGTGGTACGCTTCCTGAGGGAATGACATATGCAGAATACGCAAGAACAGGTTTCTTCCAGCTTCTGTTCGTAAGTATCCTGAATCTTCTGATCGTGCTCTTTATAAAGGCTTTTGCTGAGGATAATGCGGTTCTGAAGATATTACTTCTTCTGTTCAATATCTGTACATATATAGTTATAGCTTCAAGTGCTTACAGAATGATGCTTTATATAGAGGTTTATTATCTGACATTCCTCCGTGTATTCGTTCTTGTTGCACTGCTTCTTCTGGCTGCACTCTTTTTGGGAGTTACGATATATGTCTTTACGGATAAGTTCCCTATGTTCAAATACGGACTTATATGTATAACAGTTATTTATCTTGCATTTTCATTTGCAAGAGTTGACTACTGGATAGCAGATTACAATCTTGCAAGAGTAGATCAGGCTGCCTTCGTTGATTTTTCAGATCCGAAGACTCCTGTGGACATGAAGAGAAGACTTGAGAATGACATCCTGTATTACGGATGCCTTTCAACTGACGCTGCACCGGCTATAAAGAAGCATGAAGAAAGACTGGGAGATGCCGGTGAAAGAATATCACTCCTTTTTACCGAAACACATTCACAGGAATTCAAGAGAGATGATTTCTGGCATTACAACAAATCTGTACACGATGCAAAAGAACTCTTTGGAGAATAGAAAATGGATCGACTGGAAAAAAGAGCTTATGCGAAAGTGAATATTACACTGGATGTTCTCGGAAGAAGGGATGATGGATATCATCTGGTTCAGATGATAATGCACAGTGTCGGGCTTTATGATGTGCTTACATTTGAGAGGATTCCTGATGGCGAAGGAAAGATATATCTTTCGGCAAAGAATCCTGACGAGCTGGACAGCCTTGTGACAATGGATGAAAAGAATCTCATATACAGGGCAGCGGCTATGCTTTATGAGGCTTATGGTATAAAGGACAGCGTAAAGATAGTTCTGGAGAAGAATATCCCTGTAGCGGCCGGACTGGCCGGCGGAAGCACAGATGCTGCAGCAGCATTTAAAGGTATAAATGAATTGTTCGGACTTGATATTCCGATATATGAACTCTGTAACTACGGTGCGAAACTGGGTGCAGATATTCCTTATTGCATACAGGGCGGTACCATGTTATCTGAGGGAATAGGTGAGATACTGACTAAGCTGCCGGACTTTCCCAAAGCAGTTTTCGTATTGGCAAAGCCTGAGTGTGCTGTATCAACCGCAGAGGTATATAAGGGCATTGATGCCTATGATATAAAGGAACATGAAAGACCGCTTACTCAGGGAATCCTGGATGTACTTTATGATCTGGAGGAGAATTCAGACGATCCGGAGCTTGATATGTCCGATGATGCTCTTGATATAATAGGAGAGTGTATGGCAAATGTACTTGAGCTCGTTACGGTTCCGATTCATCCTGAGATAGGAAAGATCAAGGATATAATGACGGAAAATGGTGCAGTTCGTGCTATGATGAGTGGCAGTGGACCAACTGTTTTTGGTATATTCAGAGATGTTGAGACTGCGAAAGCAGCAGGAGCTGCTGTGACAGAATCGGGTCTTGCCAAGAATGTATATGTATTAGATTGATCGGTAGTGAGGGCTGTGTACGACACAGAGATTAAAAGAATTTTGCTCTATACTAATGATAATGGGGGACAGAAAGTATGAAGCTTGAACTTGAGAAGGGAGAGTATCTTCCTCTTAGAGATGTTGTTTTCAGAACTCTGAGGAAGGCTATAATCAAAGGAAAATTCCAGCCGGGCGAGCGCCTTATGGAAGAGAAGCTGGCTGATATGCTGGGCGTAAGCCGTACGCCTGTCAGAGAAGCAATCAGAATGCTCGAACTCGAAGGACTCGTTATAATGATTCCGAGAAAGGGAGCCGAAGTTGCAGATATAACAATAGAGGACCTTCGTGATGCGCTTGAACTCCGTATGGCACTGGAGGTGCTGTCAGTAGGACTTGCCTGTGAGAGGATAGATGATGCGGGCAAGAAGGAACTTATAGCGGTAGGCGTTGAATTCAAGGAGGCCATCAACAGCAAGCTTGTTCCTGCCATAGTTGATAAGGATGAGCATTTTCATGATGTTATATTTAAAGCATCAGGCAATAAGAAGCTTATAACTACTGCCATGAATCTTCGTGAGCAGGTATATAGATACAGATATGAGTATATTAAGGATTCGAGTTATCATGACAAGCTTATCAAAGAGCATGATGATATAACAAGAGCAATCCTTGCAGGCGACAGGAAGAAGGCTGAAGAAGTGATGAGGCAGCATATCCTGAGCCAGGAAGAGATAGTTATCCGCAATTTGAAAAACAATTCACAGTAGGTGTCAGAGCAGTCTGACATATGGGGCGAAGTGAGGAGAAGATATATGAAGGGTATTTTCATAAGCATGGAAGGACCGGATGGTTCCGGAAAAACAACCCAGATAAAGAAGCTGGAGGAATATCTCACAAACAAGGGTTATGATGTTCTGATTACCAGAGAACCGGGTGGTACCCGCATCAGTGAAGCTATAAGAGAGGTAATACTGAATAAGGATTTCACGGAAATGGATCCTGTTACAGAAATGTTGCTCTATGCATCGGCCAGAGCTCAGCTGGTGGCAGAGGTTATAGGACCAGCCATAGAAGCCGGTAAGGCTGTTATAAGTGACAGGTTTGTTGATTCTTCAGTTGTATACCAGGGGATAGCAAGAGGGCTTGGAGTCGAGACGGTGTATGAGTTAAATGCTCACGCTATACGCGAATATATGCCGAACGTTACATTTATGCTTGATCTTCCTGCTGAAGAGGGCATAAGGAGAAAGAAGGATCAGAAGGAACTCGACCGTATGGAACAGGAATCGTTGGACTTTCATAAGAAGGTTGCTGAAGGGTACAGACAGCTGGCGGCTCTTGCTCCCGAAAGGATAAAAGTTATAGATGCCACTTTGCCAATAGATGAGATATATGGTATGATAAAGAGTGACGTAAAGCGTCTGCTTATTGACTGAGCAGCCGGAAAGGCTCTCCGGAAGATTACGGGGGGAGGGGTTTATATGGATTTTACAAACATAGTAGGACATGAGGATATAATCAAGCATTTTAAGGCCAGCATCGAGATGGACAGAGTTGGTCATGCTTATATAATATGCGGAGAAGAAGCCAGTGGTAAGAAGAGTCTGGCCAAGACTTTTGCGAAGACACTTCAGTGTGAACAGCACGGTATAGATCCTTGTAATGAATGCAAGTCATGCCTTCAGGTCGAGTCAGGTAATCATCCGGACATTATCTTCGTAAAGCACGAGAAGCCGAAGGTTATTACTGTTGACGAGATAAGGGAGCAGGTTGTTAATAATATACAGATCAAGCCTTATTCCGGAAAGTATAAGATTTATATCATAAATGATGCGCAGCTTATGAATGTCGAGGCGCAGAATGCCATACTCAAGACTATTGAGGAACCGCCACAGTACGCTGTTATCATACTGCTTGCAACTACAGCAGAGAAGTTCCTGCCGACCATTATATCAAGATGCATGCTTCTCAATCTGAAGCCGGTCAAGGATGAGGATATCAAGAATTATCTTATGACTAACTTCGGAATAGACAGTCATAAGGCAGAGACTGCTGTCGGTTACGCTGCAGGTAATCTCGGCAAGGCCATAAAGCTTGTCACAAATGAAGAATATCAGATGCTGATCAGGTCGGTCATCCGACTCGAGACCAATATTTTTGATATGGGAATGGAAGATATCGAGGAGACCATTCTGGACAGCGACAGATTCAAGGTTACTATAAATGAATACCTGGATCTTATGCTTGTATGGTACAGAGATATACTTGTTCTCAAGGTTACGGGAAATCCGGACAAGATCATCTTCAAAGAGAATTATTCGGAAATCAGGAATCAGTCACAGTTCCTGTCATTTAACGAGCTTGAAGATAAGAAGAAGGCCATAGAGGCTGCTAAGATCAGAATCAATGCAAATGCAAAGATATCAGATGTCATGAAGCTTCTTATCATGACACTTAAGGAGAAATAAATGAAGAAGGTTATAGGCGTTCGTTTCAGGGAAAATGGAAAGATATACTTTTTCAACCCCATGGACGAAGAGATGAATATCGGCGACAATGTTATAGTCGAGACGGTAAGAGGCGTTGAGTTCGCAACAGTTGTACTCAGCAACAGGTATATAGATGATGAAAAGATCCTTGCATCACTTAAACCTATTCAGAGGAAGGCAACGCCGGATGATGTAAAGAGATATAACGAGAATAAAGAAAAGAACAAAGCAGCTTTCGATACATGTGTAGAGAAGATCAATCAGCATGGACTTAAGATGAAGCTTATAGAGGCTGAATATACTTTCGACAGGAGTAAGGTGCTGTTCTATTTCACAGCAGATGGAAGGATAGACTTCCGTGATCTGGTTAAGGATCTCGCAAGCCAGTTCAGGACAAGGATAGAGCTGAGACAGATAGGTGTCCGTGATGAGACCAAGCTTCAGGGCGGCATAGGTATATGTGGAAGAGAGCTCTGCTGCCATTCATATCTTTCGGATTTCGTTCCTGTGTCCATCAAGATGGCTAAGGAACAGAATCTGTCACTTAATCCTACTAAGATATCAGGTGTATGCGGAAGACTCATGTGCTGTCTCAAGAATGAACAGGATACATATGAGTATCTTAACAGCCGACTTCCAAATGTCGGTGATATAGTTACTGCTATAGACGGTGTTACAGGTGAGGTTGCATCTGTAAATGTACTTCGCCAGAGAGTTAAGCTTCTGGTCGATGATTCAGAAGGAAACCGTGAGCTTGTAGAATATCCTATAGAGGAGCTTAAGAACAAGCCAAAGAGAAGACGTGACAATGGAAAGCGCAAGAACCAGAACGCAGCCGAAGAGCGTGAGCTCTCCGAACTTGAGGCACTCGAGAAGGCTGAGGGCAGGTCTAAGCTTGATTAAAAAAGTGCGATGATTCTCTTTAACTAAGGAGTAATATGGTAGAATTAAAGCCGGATGAAAGAATAGATGATTTAGAGATTAGAGGGTTCCGTATTATACAGAACCCTTTATATTTCTGTTTTGGATGTGACGCGGTATTACTTTCGGATTTTGCAAGGCCGGGCAAAAATGACAGGGTCATGGATCTCTGTACCGGAACAGGTATAGTTCCGATTCTTATGGCAGCAAAGGATAAAGGTAAGAGCTTCGCCGGACTGGAGATCAATTCCTATATGGCCGAGATGGCGGGAAGAAGCGTTGCCATGAACGGTATCGAGGACAGATTCGATATCCGTGAAGGCAATATCAGGAATATCAGGGATATGTACAGCCATGGTTCGTATGACTATGTTACTGTTAATCCGCCTTATATTAAGGAGAATAACGGGTTGACCAATCCGAGTTCTGCCATAAATGTAGCTAGGCACGAGATAGAACTGAACCTCGAGGACGTCATAAGCGGAGCGGCATATCTGCTTCGTTCCAAGGGCGGCTTTGCCATGGTTCATAAACCTTTTCGACTCCCCGAGATCATAACACTCATGAAAAAGTACAGAATAGAGCCAAAGAGACTCAGAATGGTTCAGTCCAAAGTTGATTCCGAACCCAGTATGCTGCTTATAGAAGGAGCCAAGGAGGGCGGCGAATTCCTTAAGGTCGAACCGGCGCTTATTATGTACGATGAAAACGGCGAATATACGGAAGAGGTTCTGAAGATATACGGAAAGATATAAACTGTTTCATTATGACGTGGAGGAAAAACATGTCAGGAATTTTGTATATGGTAGCAACTCCGATAGGGAATCTTGAAGACATGACATTCAGGGCTGTGCGGATTCTTAAGGAAGCTGATCTTATTGCAGCTGAAGATACGCGTAACAGTATAAAGCTACTGAATCATTTTGATATTCATACTCCTATGACGAGTTATCACGAATTCAATAAATACGACAAGGCCGAGCTCCTGCTGGAGAAGCTTCGTTTGGGTCAGAATATTGCACTTATCACAGACGCCGGTACTCCGGGAATCTCAGATCCGGGAGAAGTAATGGCTGAGAAATGTATCGCTGAGGGAATTAGAGTGGTTCCTGTTCCGGGTGCTGTTGCAGCGGTAAATGCACTGATCGCATCAGGACAGAAGACGAGACGTTTTACATTCGAGGCATTTCTTCCTGCTGAAAAGAAGGAAAGACGGGAAATGCTGGAGCAGATAAAGAATGAGACCAGGACTATAATTCTATATGAAGCTCCCCATCATCTGAAGAAAACTCTGAAAGAACTTCTCGAGGCGGTTGGTCCGGACAGGAGTATTACCATAGCCAAGGAGCTTACAAAGAAGCATGAAAGCTTTGTAAAGACTACACTTGGAGAGGCTGTCCTTACATTTGAAACGGAAGAACCTCGTGGTGAATATGTTCTGATCATAGAGGGAAAATCGGACAGTGAGATAAAGGCTGAGAAAGCGGCTGCCTGGGACGGGATGTCCATTGAAGACCATGTCAGGATGTATATTGATCAGGGCATGGATAAAAAGGAAGCTATAAAAAAGGCAGCGGCTGACAGAGAAATTCCAAAGAGGGAAGTATATAACGCAGTTACTGAGATTGTTTAAGAGTTAAAGGGACTGAACAAAAATTTTATTGATAATAAATATCAAATAGTGTATTATATGGTGGTCAGATGAGAATTATTATCAACTACTTATGAAGGAGGATATTATTATGGCATACGTTATAGATGAAGGTTCATGCATCGGTTGTGGTTCATGTGCAGGTACATGCCCGGTTGGAGCAATCGCTGATAACGGCGGTACATTTGCTATCGATGCTGATAGCTGCATAAGCTGTGGAGCATGCGCAGCAGGTTGTCCTGTAAGCTGCATCTCTGAGGGCTAATCAGACAGCTGATAAGATAATAAAGAATACTTAGTAAGCCGGAGATTTTAGGTCTCCGGCTTCTTTGGTATCATGTGATATATAGACTTTTTATTTTTGAAAAAATACATGTCTTTTAAACAGGTTTTTCAGCATCTCTCCCTTCTTTCAGAATACTGTCCTTCCTTCAGAGGTTTCTGTGATGTATTTTCTATTCCTCTCATTTACGGATAAGTATTCAGCTTATTTTCGGAATGTTCTGGAATGATGCTACACGATTCATTTTCAAAAATCAAATTTCTGCCGTGAATTCGAGCACTTTGCCAGCATTACCGGCATATAAGCGAATATGCGGCACACTTTATTCACAATAATAAAGTTTTGCTTTACATAGAGGGAAAATATGCTAAACTATCTGTAACATATCGGAGGATACTGTATGAAGATAGAAAGAGTCAGTGAAAATAAGATAAGGTGTACGCTGAATAAGGATGAGCTTGAAGAGAAGCAGATTCTTATATCGGAGCTTGCCTATGGCTCGGATAAGGCAAGGGAGCTGTTCTCTGAACTTATGCGCCTTGCTGAGGAAGAGGTCGGCTTTGAAGCGGATTCTACTCCGATCATGATAGAGGCTATACCCGATAGGTCAGGTAACCTGATTCTGAATATTACCAAGGTTGAGAATCCTGAGGAGCTTGATGTTAAGTTTTCCAGATTTTCAGGTGCCGGAAGACCGGAGAGTGATTACTCCGGACAGATATCATCTGAAGATATAGATATAACCATAAATGACGGAACCTTGGATGAACAGGATGCGGAGGAAACTGAAGACGCTGCGACTGCTTCAACGGAAGAAAGGCTTGAGAATCTCAGCGATTTCCTGAAGGAGCTTAAGAAGACTGCAAATGCAGCGGGAACGAACCTTCAGTCACTTCCGAAGCCGGATGAGAATGAAGGACGACAGGCGGTATTTGCATTCAAGAGTCTTCGTGATGTTATTTCAGTTTCAAGACTTGTGAGAAGACTGTATCACAGTACCAATTCACTTTATAAAAACGAAGCTGACGGCAAGTTTTACCTTTATATAGAATGCGACCGTGATAAGAGAGAAGATTTTATCAAGACTTGCAGCATAATAAGTGAGTTCGCGGCACCTTGCCGTTTCACATATGCGACTCCTGATTTCTTCGGAGAGCATTTTAAGACTATCAGAAAGGCAAATGCCCTTCAGATACTTTCGACATTATAAACTATATATTTATAAATAATGAAAGCCCAGCGGTATGAACCGTTGGGCTTTTGCTATCTGTATCGTATGCCACGAAAGGCACACTCTGTTTTACAGTGATTTAAATGTATTAACTACATTTTCAACCGTGAATCCGAAGTATGGGAAGAGTTCTCCGGCAGGAGCGGAAGCGCCGAAGGTTGTCATACCTATGGTCTTACCATCAAGTCCTGTGTAGCGATCCCAACCGAAGGTTGAAAGTGCTTCAACGGAAACTCTCTTTGTAACATCCTTAGGAAGTACAGCGTTCTTATATTCATCCGGCTGATCCTCGAAGAGATCCATACATGGCATGCTGACTACTCTTACGTCTATACCGTCTGCAAGGAGGGCTTTTCTTGCATCTACTGCAAGTGATACCTCTGAACCTGAAGCAATGAGGATTCCGTCCGGAGTATCCTTGTCGCTGTCTTCAAGTATATATCCACCCTTAAGTGCATCAACAGATGAACCGTCGAGCTGTGGGAGATTCTGTCTTGAAAGTATGAGTGCTGAAGGAGCATCCTTACTGTTCTCTGCGAAATACCATGCAGCTGCTGTTTCCATAGCATCAGCAGGTCTCCATGCATAGAAGTTTGGAAGTGCTCTGAATGTAGCGAGCTGTTCAATCGGCTCATGTGTAGGACCGTCCTCGCCTACTCCGATACTGTCATGTGTAAGTACATATGTAAGTGGAAGCTTCATAAGTGATGAAAGTCTTGCCATCTGCTTCAGATAATCACTGAATACGAAGAATGTTGAAACAAATGGTCTGAGTCCGCCGTGAAGAGCTATACCATTTCCGATAGCTGCCATTGCAAGCTCTCTTACACCGAAGTGAAGATTTGACCCGGTTCTGTCTTCAGCTGAGAAATCGCCAAGTCCGTTCATATAGGTCTTTGTTGAAGGAGCAAGGTCAGCTGCACCACCGAACATATTCGGAAGCACCTTTGTCATGTAGTTGATAAGCTTTCCGGATACGCTTCTTGTAGCTTCAGGCTTATCTGCAACATGCCAGAAATCATCCATATCGTAAAGGACTTTTGCTGAGTCGGCATCGAAGTACTTATCCCAGAGCTCTTTCATTTCAGGATATTCTGCTGCATAAGCTTCGAAGAGCTTATTCCATTCATCCTCTGCCTTAGCCTTTTCATCAGCAATAGCTTTGTAATTATCGTAGATATCCTGTGGAACTACGAAGCTTTCTTTTTCTTCCCAGCCGAGATTCTCACGAAGTGCTGCAACATTTTCAACTCCAAGTGGCTCGCCATGTGCTGCGGCTTTACCTTCCTTGGCAGGACAGCCTGCACCGATCTTTGTCTTAATCTCGATGAGTGTAGGTCTTGTCTTATCTGACTTAGCTGCCTCGATGGCAACTCTTATTGCATTTATATCATTTCCGTCATCTACTCTGATGGTCTGGAAGCCGAATGCCTGGAAACGCTGCGATACATTTTCACGGAAAGCAATGTTTGTACCGCCTTCGATGGAAATATCGTTTGAATCATAAAGGACTATGAGTTTTCCAAGGCCGAGTGTTCCTGCAAGAGAAAATGCCTCGTAGCTTGTACCTTCCATCATACATCCGTCTCCACCGAGTACAAATGTATAGTGATCAACTACAGGATAACCTTCTTTATTAAATACTGAAGCAAGGTGCTCCTCGGCCATAGCCATACCGACTGCCATAGCCATACCTGCTCCAAGAGGACCGGTTGTGGCTTCTACACCTACAGTATGACCATATTCAGGATGACCCGGAGTGAGTGAACCAAACTGACGGAAATTCTTGATGTCATCTATTGTAAGTCCGTAACCGAAAAGGTGAAGGAGTGAATAGAGCAGCATAGAACCATGTCCGCCTGAAAGGATGAAACGATCACGGTTAAACCACTTAGGATCAGCCGGATTGAACTTCATGCATTTGCTCCAGAGTGTATATGCCATAGGAGCAGCTCCGAGTGGAAGTCCCGGGTGACCGGAATTTGCTTTCTGAATTGCATCCGCGGAAAGTATGCGGATGGCGTCTATAGATCTTTCATCAATCGTTTTCATCTGCCTGTTCCTCCTCAACGTACTTTTTCTTCATATAATATTTAATATCGTCCAGAACCTGTTCAGGATCCATGCCGTGTACCATGCATGCCTCGGATATTGATTCCATAAAAGCAGCAGGGCAGGTTACACATGACATACCTGAAGCCATAAGAATAGCGGCATTTCCGGGATCCATCTCAAGGAGCTGGTATATCGGAAGGCTGCCGTCTATAGCATCAATCTGTTCCGCTGTGAATGTTTTGGTGTTTTCTTCCATGATAGGAATGCGTCCTTTCTATATAAATGTATGTCGTTCGTATTATCTACGACAGCATACATATTAGCATAAATCAAAATGTATAACAATGGAATAATCTACTCAAAATGTGTGAGATTTTATTATCTTGCTCACAGAGTTCCTCCCAATAGGTCGTGAACCATAATACATTCTATCTGCGAGCAGAGAAATTGTATATTGTATACAATCTCTGTACTTAAAAAAGTACAAAAAGTGCCGTTTTTGGCGTTGACGTGTATACAAGAACAAACTATAATGGAATCATTAGAAGGGAAAATGTACGGAGAAAGTGGGTTTTTTGGCTTTCGATACATTTCCCAAAAAGAATATCTTAAAGGAGGATTTTTTAATGGAAGCAACAGGTTGGAATGGCTTTGTAGGCGGTAAGTGGCAGAAAGAAGTTAATGTTCGTGACTTCATCCAGAAGAATTATACACCATATGAGGGTGATGACGAGTTCCTCGCTGAGCCTACACAGAACACAAAGGATCTTTGGCAGATGGTCCTTGACTTATCAAAGAAGGAAAGAGAAGCAGGCGGCGTGCTTGATATGGATACAAAGGTTGTATCTACACTTACATCTCATGGTCCTGGATACCTTGATAAGAGCAAGGAAACAATCGTAGGATTCCAGACAGATAAGCCATTCAAGAGAGGCATGAACGTTTACGGTGGTATCCGTATGGCTGAGAAGGCTTGTAAGGATAACGGTTATGAGGTTGATCCTGAGATAGTTGAGTTCTTTACAATTCACAGAAAGACACACAATGCAGGTGTATTCGATGTTTATGATCCAGAGATCAGAAGATGCCGTTCAAATCACATCATCACAGGACTTCCTGATGCTTACGGACGTGGACGTATCATCGGTGACTACAGAAGAGTAGCACTTTACGGTATTGATTACCTTATCCAGGATAAGGAAGAGCAGAAATTATCATTCGGTACAGAGTACACAGATGATGTAATCAGAGGCAAGGAAGAGATATCAGAGCAGATCAAGGCTCTTAAAGAGCTTAAGCAGATGGCTGCATCATACGGTTTTGATATTTCAAAGCCTGCAACAAATGTTCAAGAAGCTATACAGTGGACATACTTTGGATATCTTGGTGCTGTTAAGGAGCAGAACGGTGCTGCTATGTCACTTGGACGTACAGCTACATTCCTTGACTGCTACGCTGAGAGAGACCTTGCAAACGGTACATTTACAGAAGAGCAGATTCAGGAGTTCGTTGATCACTTCATCATGAAGCTTCGTCTTGTTAAGTTCGCAAGAACACCTGAATACAACCAGATCTTCGCTGGTGACCCGGTTTGGGTAACAGAATCACTCGGTGGTATGGGTGTTGACGGACGTACACTTGTATCAAAGATGTCATTCAGATATCTCCATACACTTGATAACCTTGGTACAGCACCGGAGCCAAACCTTACAGTTCTCTGGTCAACAAGACTTCCTATCAACTGGAAGCAGTATTGTGCTAAGATGTCAATCAAGTCTTCATCAATCCAGTATGAGAATGATGATATGATGAGAGTTGTTCATGGCGATGATTACGGTATCGCTTGCTGCGTATCTTCAATGAGAATCGGTAAAGAGATGCAGTTCTTCGGAGCAAGAGCAAACCTTGCTAAATGTCTTCTTTACGCTATCAACGGTGGTGTTGATGAGTGTACAGGAGTTCAGGTAGGACCTAAGTACAGACCAATCACATCTGAGTACCTTGACTATGATGAGGTTATGGAAAAATATGAGGATATGATGGAATGGCTTGCTAAGGTTTATGTAAATGCTCTTAACATCATTCACTACATGCATGATAAGTATGCATATGAGAGAATCCAGATGGCTCTTCATGACAGAGACGTAAAGAGATACTTTGCAACAGGTATCGCAGGACTTTCAGTTGTAGCTGACTCACTTTCAGCTATCAAGTATGCTAAAGTTAAATGTATAAGAAATGAACAGGGTGTTGTTGTAAGCTATGAGACAGAGGGTGACTTCCCTAAATATGGTAACAATGATGATCGTGTAGATGAGATTGCTGCAAATCTTGTTGCTAAGTTCATGAAGATGATCAGATCACACCATGTATACAGAAATTCATTCCCAACAATGTCAGTTCTTACAATCACATCAAACGTAACATATGGTAAGAATACAGGTGACACACCTTGCGGAAGAAAGCATGGTCAGCCTCTTGCTCCTGGTGCTAATCCAATGCATGGTAGAGATACTCACGGTGCTTACGCTTCACTTTCATCAGTAGCTAAGCTTCCATTCGAGTTTGCACAGGATGGTATTTCAAATACATTCTCTATCATTCCTAATGCACTTGGTAAGGAAGATCAGGTATTCGCAGGAGACCTTGAAGTTGACCTTGGACTTGATAAATAAGGCAGGATTGCGAAGCAAATCGAGGAATCATACCGTTAAGTATCAAAAGTATCACATATACCACATGTGAGATTATGATAGAGGTATAAATATGAGTGATAAGTTAAATGACGTTAATGACATAGTTTCTATGCTTGATAATATGGTAGAGAACGGGACCGGACACATCAATGTGTCCGTGGACCCGGAAGCCGAAGCAGGCAAAACGGTTGAAACTATGGGCTGTATAGACTGTGCGAAGGGTGATCTTGCATGTTCAGTGCCTACACTTATGGAAGGCATGGATGACGCTTTTGCAGATCAGAATGAGTAGTGCAGGTCTTAATAAATAAAGGAGGAGATAAAGAAATGGCTAGTAAAGCACAGGTAGATAACTTAGTAGATATGTTAGATGGTTATGTTGACAAGGGTGGTCATCACCTTAACGTTAACGTATACAACAGAGAGACTCTTATAGATGCTCAGAAGCATCCAGAGAATTATCCACAGCTCACAATCCGTGTATCAGGATATGCTGTTAACTTCATCAAGTTAACAAAGGAGCAGCAGGATGACGTTATCTCACGTACATTCCATGAGTCACTCTAAGAAAATCTACCATTAATTAAATATGGTGATAAATGGCGCGGAGCATATATGCTCCGCGCTTTTGTTATATAACAGGAGACTGTGTTTCCTATTATAAATAGTCAACTGTATCATATTTGTGATATTATTATGCCATGCTTAAAGATATCTATTTAAAACTGAATAAGAAGCTGCCCTCTGATGTTCTTGATTATTACAGTATTTCAAATATACTGTCATTCCACGGGAATAATCTGCATGCCGCTTTCACTAAATCAAATAATAATGTGCGGATGTCCATCCGTCGAAACGGAAAACAGTACGATTATATCCTTAAGAACGAGAAGGAAGTCTATTACGTTATAAAGAGACTCTATAAAGGAAAAATCAGCTTTGACGAGACCGACAGTAGAAGCATCTCCGTAAAAGGTTTGCTGTGGTACAGATTAAACTATAAGCCTCTTGCCACAAAGATATTCATGATAGTTCTTGGCCTGGCTATAACTATATCCTCTGCGTTTATGGTTCTTGCCGGAATCTTTACTTTTTCTGATGGTTACCGCAAAATGGGATATTATGATATCGGACTTTTTATCATGCTTTTCTTTTTCATTACAGCCGGGATAGCCCTCATAATCGGGGCATTCGGAAGATATGTATATGAAGGCCTGCATTTTATAAGTCTCTTTCTGAGCGGATTTTCAATCTGTATGTTTTTTTATGGAATAGAAGACTTGATCAGTGATAAAGATTATGGCGTACGGAATCTCATTTCTACTATAGTACTATTTGGTTTCATGCTTCTTTCCGGAATACTCTTCATGATCATGAGTCTTCTGAAAAAGAAAAGTGACAGTGTTGTTATCCGCAGAACTCCGGTTCTGCCGCCTGACGAAAAACTTAGTATTCTTTTTGATAAAATATATGAGAACAAGAAGGTCCAGACACTCAGTCTCAATCTGACAGGGGATATCCCCCAATACAGTGGGAGCCGCATAGGAGGAAATCCTTATACTGATGGAACTATAGATACAAACGAGGTATCGGGCATGACCTTCCTCGGGCAGATTAACCTGGCACAGATTGAAACTCCTTCGAAGCTTCCTTCAACAGGATTGCTACAGTTTTTCTTTGTGGAGGAAGGAGATTATGAGCTGGAGATCGAGACTCTATACTACCCTCATATAGATGAGCAAAGGGATGAATTCTGTAATAACAGCAAGAGCCTTCAGGTTACGTCCGAGATGTGGCCGGAAATCAAGGACACTGATGTAAACGACATATATGCAGTTGCAGCAGAGCTCGGAATACCTCTCGAAGCAGACCTCGAGTTTCAGGACTTCTATGATCATGATGCATTCCCGAAACCAAAGGGAGATTACCTGCTCGGCCCAATCCGTAATACCGCACCTGAAACACTTAATACGGAGGCAGATTCATATAGTATTCCGCTTTTCTCAATTTCTTCAGATTCACCGATAATCACATACCTCTGCAGTGATAACAGCGTTTATCTGGACGGTTTACAGGTATTTATAAGCGATGAGTGCCTTCGCGCTAATGATTTCAGCAATGTATATACAGTTATGAATTTCTATTATTGGTAAGTTTTATATGCATAAAGCGCGGAGTTCAAAGCTCCGCGCTGTTATTCTTCTTCAGCTTTTAAAACGGCAAATATCTTCTTCATTTTCTGATCAGTCTCCGGTGGCGGATTGCAGTCCTCGGCTATGATTCGGAAGAAATCTTTCAGGCTGTATTTAGTTTCTGAACAATGTTCATTTCCCATTTGAATTCCTCCTTCTGTAATATAGACAGCAAAATAAAGGAAGCGGTTTTATATTCTTTCAGTTTTTTTCAAAAAAAAGTAAACAAAATAAAACCGATTGAACCTAAGCGTTGTCTATCTATCAGATTAAAAGGAAAAACCTAAAGGAGGACGAAAAAATGTCAGCAAAATTATCACCAGTAGAAAAGAGTAACATATGTAAGGCAATGATGGATGGAAGATGCAGGGATGTAGTTTTATATCAGAGTCCGAGGTTCAATGGCAGTAACAAAATAAAGGATACTAGAACGAATGCGGTAAACACAATGAATGCAGTAGGAGATATAGCACATCTTCTGGCTTATGGTATTACAATAGGTGGACTCATGCATATGGCAGGAAGAAGCGTGAGCCAGGATGCAAATTGGTCAAATGTAGTAGCCAATGCTAAAACAAGAGCAAATTCAAATAGATTATATACAGTTGAAAATGCTCCGTGTACACAGTTTGCAGTGGTTGGTGGAAGATATATTACTCTCTACGAAAAAGGGGAGTATAAAAGCAGAATTATAAACTATAAAGATGTTGTTCAGATAAGTGTAGGACCGAAAGGCCTTACATTTTTAACAGATAATAATGAAAAAGGAAATGTATATAATGCATATATAATCCATACAGATGTAATCGGTCTTGAGAAGATGGCTATGTACAGTGTAGAAAATTGCCTATGATGATGGAGATGCCGGTTTATCTTCTACGCCTACTGAATGCTTGGACTATCTTGAAAGCATTCTATTGTCAGGAAAGATGAATGATGCGTATGGAGTACAATATAGAGAGAGTATTTCAGATATGCAGCTTGATTGCTCGGATAATGGGGAGTATTGTTACTATTTAGTTATTAATTCGCATGATTTTGAAAAGGATGATATAAGTTATTTTCATCATGTTTATTCTTATATCGGAAAGAATGATGAGATTCCGTATCTTGAAAAAACAGCAGATGGATCTGACATAAATCTGAATGGTGAAATGGGAGAGGAATACACAAATACTCATTTTCAGAAAATCGGATACGAGCACGAATAAAAAAGTTAAAAAAATTTTTCAAAAAAAATAAAACCAAATTGAACTATCACTTGTCTATATATCAGATGAAGGGGAAAACCCAAGCATTTGATAACTAAGACAAGTGATTTTTATTTTGGGAGGAAAAGAAAATGATCAAGAATTATAACGCAGAGAAAAAAGAGAACAAGCTGTTATGGGCACTGTCGTTGATAGCAGGTATTGCAGTTTTATTCTATTTTATCAGACCGCTACTTGTGGAGTTAATTATGCCGGATGTACTGGGGGTGTTTCCGAATGGAGTGACAGCTTTTATGTGGTGGCTTTTGCCGACGATTATAGTAAGTGTAGTATTTAGGATATTTCTTTATGCACATACTAAAAGCTTACTGAATACTGTCTCATTTGAGATAGATGGTGAGCGAATTGTTTGTTCTATTGAAGGCTTTCTCGGTATGAATCCTGCATCTGAGGAAATAAACAAGATGATACATGTTACACACGATGGTATAAAAGTATTCCCGGAAATGAATAACTTATTTTCTCGAACCGGTGCTGTCAACTATACGTTTAAAACAGAATCAGGAAGAAATGTATATATTCATATGGAGAAAGTAATGAGTAATAGTCCAACCATTGATGTATACGTAGATGATGAATTTGTAATATCAAAAAATGTGCTGATCAAGAATCGTCTTTCCAATCGTATTGACCAAGCGTAATCCCATTGTTTTCGATAATACTTTTGTTAGAATAAGAGCGTATTTCATTTCGGTTTATCTTTCTATGAAATAGAGGAGAATGAAAAATGCAGATCCGAAGAATAGAAACGGGCGATGAGAAACAAGTATCGAATCTGATAAGGAAAACGATAAGCATTTCAAACATAAAAGACTATCCTACGGAACTTATGGATGCATTAATTTCAAATGTTCTTAGGAACAAATTCGATTTTTAATACCATCTGCAATGCCTGAGCGACTCTTTGCAATGTCTTTAAAGATGGATTGCCGGTTCCACGTTCCAACCTGCTAATGTCAGCCTGGGATATCCCTGTTACTCTTGCTAAGTCTTTCTGTGTCATGCCTCTTTCTTTTCTTGCATCAATTATGGCTTGCATAACAGTGAACTCTGGTTCCAAAGCATCATACTTTTCTTTGAATATGGGATCCTGTAATTGTTCTTCAATTAATTCATCTAATGTAGTCATACTTTATCCTTTCTTGCGTAATAATCAGATCTATATGATTTAGCCAGTGCTATTTCCTTACGAGGAGTATGTTGTGTTTTCTTTATAAATCCATTTGTGAGCAGAACCACTCTTCCTTCGTCATAAAAATATAGTAGCCTTGAAATGTTTGTGCCTACTCTTGCTCTTAATTCAAAAATGCCATCTTCTAATTCTTTTGAGTGTGGTTCTCGAAGTGAAGGACCATTTCTCTGTAATATTTCAAGAGTTCTGATCATTTTAGCACGCATGTCATAATCCAAACTCAGCAAAAAATCTTTTGCCGGAATCTTTCCATCGGCCGTTTCATAAAACAAGGTAGTGTATTTGTTCATTTGATTCCTTTCTATAATGATATGTGATATATCACATATTGTCAATTGTTTGTTGCGCCAATAAGTTCACATTTATAAAGAATATAAATGGACTGCTTGTATCAAATGAGAGAAGAATGAATGTATAATTCTGTGTGGATAAAAACTTGCTATGGGGGCTGAAATGGCGGATATAATCAGTAAATTCAGGGATAAAGATGCAATGCTCTTTGCTGAGGTTGATAAGCTTAAGAGCGGGAAGGCTGAAAGCTTTAATACTATCTATGATCTTTCAGAATTGGAACTTGAATGTGACGAAAACAAATACTGCTGCTATTATGTATTGATAAATGCATATTATGTGCCAGAACATGAAAACATTTCTGAGAGTTTCTTGCATGTTTATGGTGTGATTGGAGATGAAAATCAAAACCCATATCTTGAGAAGCGCGCTTATGGAAGTGATGATGAAGAATTATACGATGTAGATGCTTCCAATAACTATTATGCCGTTTGTTATAATTGGCCATATCCTCATTAAATGTGCTGGAAGGTAAAAAACAAATTGAACTATCACTTGTTTATATATCAAATAAAGGTAAAAGCCTATCATTTGAAAATATAGACAAGTGATTTTTGATTTATTTCTTGTAATCAAATATATCTAGATCAGCAACCTTTGCGATTCCGTTGGCAATTGCCTCATCATACGAAACATCATCATAGAGCAGTTTCTTGGTTATGTTGTTATAATCAGGCTCATAGAACCTACTGCTAATGATGTCTTTAAGCATTTCAGGAATGTCGTGTTCCAGCTGAGCAGAAGGATTATTCCTTGAAAGCATACGATCCTCTCTGACTTCATCGATAAGAGCATCAAGACTTTCATTGATTTCCACTTTCGGAAACAGTTTAGCAATATCATACAGATGTCTTGAATCACGATCCTGCATATCTTGTAACCTGTAATCGCAGATTGCAAAGACCTTATCTATGAAGGTGCGTTTTATTGACTGAACCTGCATATGCACAACTGCTGCTTCAAATGGAATAGGAAGCTTGATTCCTCGATTCTCACAGAATCTTCCAACAAAGCTGTAAACCTCATGGGTTTCCGCTGGGTATGCTGATTGATAGATATTTGTTTCGATGATCAGTTCCAGTGGAATCTCACTAAAGAGAGACTCGTATTCGAAAACAAACTTGTTGTAGCTGTGTCTTGACTGGACGTGCTCTGGATTAGAAATTTTAAGTCCGATATTGTTGGCAATTTTCAATATGGTGTTCTTCGCTTTTTTCTTTTCAGATTCAGTCAGTTTTCGATTCATAGACAGATCGATATCTTCGGAGAATCTTTCAATCAGTGCGTAAGCCTTCGAAAGTGAAGTTCCACCCTTGAAAACAAATGGAAGCTCGCTTTTTGACAATTCCAGAAGGAAAATGGACTGTATGGTATCTTTTTCAACCATCTGGGTAGTCCTGTGTTCTTCAAGTGCGACAGTTTCAATTATTTCTTTCCATTCGTTTTTATAGTCTTTATACCAGTTCACTCATCATTCCCGTTTCGTAAATGTTTCTATAAACCTTATCTGGGTAAAGAGGCATTAGTTTTTTTACCACAGAAAAATCAACTTCGACAGCTTGAACATATTTCCTCAGTTTGCCTACAAGTTCAGCACCTTTGATTTCGCTGTACTTATCTATCACTGTCATTAAATCAAGAAACTGTAGTGCAGATTTGTTCTTTTCCGTAATGTTCATCACAGGTTTATACACGATGATTGTATTGCCGTCCACAGTCTGCTTCCGTTGCTTAGTTGTTGCTTCATTGCTGCAGATTTCATAGCATGAGGGAGTCTGAGTTGTAAAGCCGTATTTGTTCGCTAGCTGAAGTCCGGTAATATAACCTCCGTTACATAGATAGCGTTTCTCAATATAACTATCTATAGAAACCTTGCCCTTGGTTCCGAGTATTGTCAGATAGGAGAGATAATACACCCCGTTATATAAACGCTCCAGTTTCCCATCATCGCAAAGCTGTTTCATCTCCTGACGAAGATAATCTCTTGAGCTTCCAGGCAGCTCGCTTAGGAAAATCGGCTCGCCATTCTTATAATTCTGAATAATAAAATCATATATCATGCGAAATGCCTCACAAAATAGAAACTTATAATTTCAAAATTATGATAATGGACTATTTTTTTAATGTCAAGCCAGATTTCCTTATTTTGCTGTTTGACACTTCTTATACATTATACGAGACTTATCATATAGTTGCATGTAAACAATCTGTGGAAAATGCTAGCGTTTGTTGCGCCAATAAGTTCACATTTATAAAGAATATAAATGGACTGCTTGTATCAAATGAGAGAAGAATGTATAATTCTGTGTAGATAAAAACTTGCTACGGGGGCTGAAATGGCAGACATAATCAGTAAATTCAGGGATAAAGATGCGGTGCTCTTTGCTGAGGTTGACAAGCTTAAGAGCGGGAAGACTGAAAGCTTTAATACTATCTATGACCTTTCCAAGAATTACGTTTACAAAATCATATGGGATATTGTGAAGAATCAAGATGCTGCTGATGATATCATGCAGGATACATATCTTCAGGTATATAACAAGATAGGAAGCCTTGCTGACACCAAGGCTTTTTATTCGTGGGCTGGAAGGATTGCCACGAATAACTGTCTTAACTACATAAAGAAGGAAAGCAAATATGTGCTTGCCGGAACAGATGAGGATGGTGAAGCAGAGGAATTTGTATTTGAAAGAGCTTCGGATGATCAGGAGGGGATAATCCCAGAATCTGTAATTATCAATAGGGAGCAGCAGAAGATAATAGGTGATATTCTTGATAATCTCAGTACTGAACAGAAGCTCTGTGTTCAGTATTACTATTATGAGGATATGTCAGTTAAGGAGATAGCTGCGCAGATGGAGACCAGTGAAGGTACCATCAAGAGTCGTCTTAATTATGCCCGTAAAGCTATAAAGAGTGCAGTCGAAACCTTCGAGAAGAAACAGGGTACAAGGCTTTACAGTCTCGGCGGTATCCCGCTTCTTTATCTCATTATCAGAGAAAACGTGGATATATTCTACGGCGGGGCTGCGACAGCAGCCGGAGTCGGAGTTGGAACTGCAGTTGGAGTTTCTGCAGCTAGTACGTCAGCGGCTGTAGGTGGGGCGACTGCAACAGCCGGTGGTGCTTCTGCAGCTGCAACAACAGCAACAGCCGGGGGAGCGACTGCAACAGCAACATCAGCTGCCACAGCATCGGCAAGTAGTGGCGGTGCAGTTGCTGGGGCGGCAGCAGCAGGTACAGCTGCAACAGGAAGTACATCAACATCTACTGCAGGTGGAATGTCACTTGGTGCAAAGATTGCACTTGCAGTTGCGGTGCCGGCGACAGCAGTTGCCGGAACGGTGGTAGCTTTGAACATTGACACCGATAAAGATAAGATGGCCAGAGATATTCAAAGAGCTGAGGCTTTACAAGTTGCAGTATATAAGACTATGGCAAATGAGGAGTACTATGACAGGTTGGATGGCTCAGGGGCGGCCGGGGATGAGATAGAAGCGGATACTATACTAGAAGTATATCCTAATGAACCGCTGTACCATGGACTAGAGGAAGGCGAAGAACCACCAACTGGTTTGGATAGATCGCAGTCTTCCGGTGGATGTATATATTGTGTTTATTCGAGTGATGATGGTGGTTCAAACTATACTATGAATACGTCGCCTGTGGATTGCTTGGATGATATAGAAACAAATTGGTTTGGGGAAATGTCCAACGAGGATATTGATAGAGATCTTGAATATACCGGAAACGGAAGTGACTGTTATTATGTCTTGGTTCTTGATCCATTTAGCCTTCCTGATGAGTTTGATCCTCGAGAGGTAAACAATGTATATATAGCTATCGGAAATGTAGGAACAACACCTCACCTGGAACTTGGTGAGGATGGTGTGATTCATGTTGTAGATGCTTATGAGATTACGCCGGATATATGTCCCGAATACGAGGAGGCAAAATAAAAACAAAAAGTTAAAAAATATTTTCAAAAAAATAAAACCAAATTGAACTATCACTTGTCTATATATCAGATGAAGGGGAAAACCCAAGCATCTGATAACTTAGACAAGTGATTTTTATTTTAGGAGGAAAAGAAAATGATCAGAAATTTTAACGCAGAGAAAAGAGAAAACAAAATGTTATGGGCACTGTGGGTGATAGCATTTTTTGCAGTGTTATACTTATTTTTAATAAGACCTTTTCTTGTTATGACGATTATGCCGTATGCATTCCTACCGCATGGAAACGCATTTTTAGCATGGTACCTTTTGCCGGTGTTTGCAGCAGAAGTAGTAATGTTTGTATTTTCACATGCGCATACAAAGAGCTTACTGAACACTTTTTCATTTGAAATAGATGGTGAGCGAATTGTTTGTTCTATTGAAGGCTTTCTCAGTATGAATCCTACATCTGAGAAAATTAACAAGATGATACATGTTACACACGATGGTATAAATGTATTTCCGGAAATGAATAACTCATTTTCTCGAACCAATGCTATTAATTATACGTTTAAAACAGAATCAGGAAGAAATGTATATATTCATATGGAGAAAGTAATGAGTAATAGTCCAACCATTGATGTATATGTAGATGATGAATTTGTAATATCAAAGAATATGCTGATCAAGAACCGTCTTGCAGCTGTTGCATAATAAGGAGGAGAATTAAAATGAGAAAGAGGATTTTATCTGCATCAATTGCTATGATTATGGCTGTAACAATGCTTGCCGGATGTGGACCGGTAAATGTTCCTGGTGAAACTGATACTGTTGATGAAGGAAATGTCACAGTGACAGAAGCTACAGAAGAGGATACTGAAGCAACTGAAGCAGAGATGAATATGCTGAATATAAACATTTCAGACTGGTCATATCCTGAGAAGGTTGATTATATAAGTGATGATTATATGGTCACAAAGCAGGGTGAACAATATTACATCATTGATAAAGAAGGGAATGTACTTTCTGATGACAGGTTTCCGGAAGGCCTGAGCAACGGTTTTGATAGCGTCACGTTAAATCAGCAGGGCGGTACATTTATAGTAAAAAAGGCTACGGACGATGGTTTCTTTGTTTCAGCTGTCATGAACGGAGATATGAATTCGCTTTACAGGATGGGCGTGAAGAGTCCGGCGATATTCTATATTACGGATTACAGAGATGATCTTGTATTTGGAGAGCAGTACAAAATTTCCGAGGATGGAAGTATAGATAAAGATACCCTGATAAGAGCCTGCGGAGCTCCGACAAACGATGAATGCGCATTTTCAAATACGCAGTTCATTAAAAATGATGGGCTGACATTCAATACATCATATGGAACAATTATCGCCAAGTTCGCAAAGTATGATGACAACCGTGAATGCTTTTGCTTCACTAAACCTGCTGACATGGAAAAATCACAGCTCATTTCAGGAGAAAATGTAACATATACCGGCGATGAGATCAGTATTCCTTACGTGGACAGCTACCCGATTTCTTTTAATGACAATCTCCCTAATAAAGAAGGTTGGATTTCTGCATCCATGCTCTCCGGAGAAAGAGAAGAAAATGGTGACGGAACCTGGAATATGTCTGCCATAAAGCAAGGTTTCTACAATGTCAAGACCGGCGAATATGTTGAGGAACCACAGGATGTGCTCTGGACAAAGTATTTCACTGAGGATAATGGATGCAGCAAATGTACCGCGCTGGAAAGTAGGGCGCTCGGTGCTGTTGAGAAGGTTTCAGATGACTTAAGCTATTATAAGATCATTGATCTGAAGACCGGTGAATTCGCTTCTGATAAGAAATATATCTCTGCAGCTATTGCATACCATGACCTGCTGCTTGTTGAGAATACTGATGAGAAATGGGGTTATATCAGAAATGACGACCTGACTGAGACAGGTGAATGGTACGACGATGCGACTGATTTCTGTAATGGTTATGCGGTAGTCATAAGAGATGGTAAGGGTTGGATCATAGATGAGGAGCAGAACAAGGTCAGCGAAGAATTCGACGCAGAATCAGCATATTCAGTTCCTGATTACATAACCGATTCCAACCTTAAAGGCAGCTCTGTATTTTTTATTCAGCAGGCCGGTGAGTATCATATGTTGACTGTTGAAAAATGATCATATACACATACTAAATATGACTTTAGTCATATACCGAATGTTTCTTTCTTCACTACAAAACTGAACACAGTATTTATATAATGAGCATGTCAGATGGAAATCCGGCATGCTTATTTTTCAGAATGGAGAGAAAAGAATGGGAACAATTCTTAAAACAAATGATCTTACAAAGAAATATGACAAAAGGATAGTTGTTGATAATCTGAATATTGAGATTCAGGAAGGCGAGGTCTTCGGACTTCTGGGACCGAACGGCGCAGGCAAGAGCACCACGATGAATATGATCTGCGGAATCGTGAGACCGACACTTGGAAATGTAGAGTTCATGGGTAAGGATTTCCAGAAGAACAGAAATAAGCTGATCGATAATCTCGGATACATACCTCAGGAGCTTGCGATTCATGGAAATCTTAAAGCATGGGAAAATGTAGAGCTCTTCACCTCACTATACGGTATAAAGGGAGCTGAGCTGAAGAAAAGGATAGACGAATCACTGGAATACGTCGGACTCCTTGAGAAGAAGAACGATTATGCAAAGACATTTTCAGGGGGTATGAAGAGAAGACTTAACATAGCATGTGCAATAGGACATCATCCGAAGCTGCTCATATTCGATGAGCCAACAGTAGGTATAGATCCACAGTCCAGGAATTTCATTCTTGATAAGATAAAGGAATCCAACAAAAACGGCGCAACGGTCATTTATACCAGCCATTATATGGAAGAGGTTGAAGCCATATGCACAAGGATAGCAATAATGGACAATGGAAAGGTTATTGCAACAGGAACGAGCGAAGAACTTAAAAAGATGGTTAAGGATGATACATCTTCCATCACACTTGAGGAGGTATTCCTTACGATGACCGGAAAGAAACTTCGTGACATATAGGATAGATGGATATCAATACATTTTATAGATTGAGGAAAAAGATATGATCAGATATCTGATAAAGAACAATTTCAAATTGATGACGAGGAGTATTACCAACTGCCTTATTATCGTTATCGCGCCGTTGGTTCTCATAGCACTTCTTTCAAGTTCATTCGACGATACGATGAAGAGATATGAGAATGATTCTGACATTGCGGCCGGATACAGGATAGAGGGTGAAAATGTATCGGATGATATGATTAACGAATTTGTAAAAGGGGCTAAGGATAATGGCTATATTCTGAGCGAGTATCCAACAGGTAACCCTGAAGAAATAATGAAGGAAAAAGAGATAGGCGGTTTTGTGATATTTAAAGACGATACATACACGATATTACAGAATAATGCCTATAAGGAAGAGGGCAAAGCTCTCGAATATGCCGTTAATTCATTTTATGAAAATGTAATTGCCGCCGCATCAGGAATAAAGACGGATTCCGTTAAGCTTGACATAGAACATCCGGATTACATGGAACCGATAGATTCTACAGATTATTACGGAATAATTGAGATTGTGTATTTTGGCTGGTGTGCGATCGTATGCGGAGCCGGAATATTCATGAGTGAGAAAAAGTACAGGATCAATAAGAAGTTCAGGGTTTCTGCACTTTCTGAGACAGAGCTTTACCTGGGTAAATTCGTTCCGATACTTTCTTCAGTAGTACTGGGAAATGCAATCACTATACTTCTTTCGAAGGCACTCTTCGGAGTTCACTGGGGCAACCCATTTTATTCAGCACTTATAGTACTGTTCTCGGTTGCGGCTGCGACAGCACTGGGACTCATGGCCTACAATATTTTCGATAATATAGTTGTTACAATCATTGCAGTCTTTATAGTGGTATGGCTTGCAGGCTTTTTCGGAGGAAGCTTTGAGACATATATGTTCTCGTCGCATCCTATGAGCATCAAACAGCTTTCACCGATATATTATATCAATCGTTCGCTTGTGGAACTGTCCTGCATGGGACACAGCGATTATGTAGGAAGTGCTTTGATTTACTCGGGAGCAATTACCATCATCTGTTCAGCTGTAGCTATTCTTGCAGGGACTATAAGAAGGAGAGGAAGAGCATGAAGATATTAGTGAAAACAAGTATGAAACTTTTGCTTAGGACAAAGGCGTTCTGGTTCTTTCTTATCCTTATGCCTATTCTGTCTACATTTATACTTAAGATTAAGTTTGACAGTTCATCAGCATATATTAATGATTTTGATGAAAAGGTTATAGAGCTCTCGGATGCTGATCAGAAGGTTGCTTATTACGGTGGCAAGGGCGAGTTTGTTGTAAAAGTATATGATGCTTCAAAGGATGAACTGTCCGAAGCATTTCTGGAAAAACTTTCCGAAGCAGGAATGTTTCTTGTTATAAGAACTGATATAACGAATGAGTCAGAACCTGATAAGTTTGTCGAAATGCATTTAGAGAAGGATGGCTATCAGGACAGGATGGGTGGAGTAATATACATTTGCCCGGACTTTGCAGAAAATGTACTGAACGGTAAGGCTGCGGAAGCACTTAAACTATATGCGCTTTCCGAAGACTCAAGGATTGAAGCGTTGCAGAAGGAGATGGAGTTCCAGCTTTCACGCATGGATTCGCTCAGTGGATATATTTCAATGACAAAAGGCGGTGCCGAGGTCAGCACAGATGACCTGGTGAATGCATTGGACGAGAGCGATACATTTATGCCTGAAAAAGAACTGGTAAGTATCGCAGGCGGAACAGGAAGGAGTCTTTCAGTAAAACAGACAAATCAGAAATCACAGGTCGGATATGCTTTTGCATTTATGACGCTCGGATTTGTATTTTGTGGAATATTCGTAGCCCATACATCTATCAAGGAACAGAAAAATGGAGTATATACAAGAATCGGGCTTACCAGGACGTCACCCCTCAAGTATTTTGCATCCAAGTTTGTCGTTTCCTTTATAGTTTCTGTAATGATAACAGCTGTAGTTTCAGTATGCAGTCTGGCGCTCAGCAGTGAAGATATGGGAATGAGCAGGACTCAGTACATTATGATCATCTTCATGATGGGAACTATATTCTGTTCACTCAGTACGTTGATCGGAATTCTTATCGGTGATGTAATGAGTGCAAACGTGGCAGCTTTCACACTGTGGTGTGTGTCGGCGCTCCTCAGTGGTCTGTACTTCCCTCTTAATTACACTACTGCATGGCTTAAAGCACTTTCCTTCATGATGCCTCAGAAGTGGTTCCTGGAAGGTACTGAAATGATATTTGTTGGAGACAATAAGGCGTTTCCTATGTTAATATGTATTACGGTAGCATATCTTGCAGCAGTACTCAGTCTTGGAGGACTGGGACTTAGGATAAGAAGGACAGAATCATGGGGGAATTCATAAAAGATAAATATTTTATTCTGGTAAGAATGATCCTGATGCTCTCATTCTGCATCTATGGGGTTGTGTCCTATGCTGAGAATTATCATGAAACAGGAGTATCCTTTAAGATACTCCTGCTTGTTTTGTTTTTTATAGCACTTATGGCAATTAAGGAACAGTTAGGGAAAAGGTATCAGATAGGGCTCCTTCTCGCAGCAGCGGTACTTCTTGTATTTCTTATACGGATCGGAGGCTGGGAGTTCATTCTTCTTGGTTTCTATCTGATCTACGAATTTCTTACATTATTTGATGCAAAAATGTTCTGGTATTTCTGCCCGTATCTCTTCGTCTTTATGAAAACACCGGTGGGCTACCTGACTCAGTTTCTTGTTATTACCATGCTCATGCTCTGTTATGTCCAGTACATTTTCATAGTATCGGTCTACAGAAAGCAGATGATGGAGGAAACGAAAGCTCAGCAGGGACTGAAGAGGGATATCGAGAAGGTTGAAAATGAAACGAAAGTTGAGCTTAAGAGAAATATCCTGGAATCAGAGAACAGAATCTTGGAGGAAAGGGCACAGCTTTCCCAGACGCTTCACGATAAGCTCGGACATAATATAAATGGATCGATATACCAGCTGGAAGCCACCAAGGTCATAATGGATAAAGATCCTGAAAAAGCCCGTACCATGATACAGGCAGTTATAGATCAGCTCAGAACCGGAATGGACGAGATAAGAGCAATACTCAGAAAAGAAAGGCCTGACAAGAAGCAGATGGCGCTGCTTCAGCTATATGAACTGTGCGAAGACTGTAATAAAAAAGGTGTTGAGGCTGAGCTGAATACAGAGGGTGACCTTTCCAGAGTACCTGCTGATCTGTGGGAGGTTATATTGGATAATGCTTTCGAAGCAGTAACAAACTCCATGAAGTATTCAAGATGTAAGCACATTAATATTGAGATAGTAGCCATGAACAAGATGATCAGATGCATAATCTCAGATGATGGCATAGGGTGTGACAGGATTGTAGACGGTATGGGCATATCCGGTATGAGACACAGGATACGTGCAGCAGGTGGTTCCATAGACTTTGAAAGCGAAGCGGGCTTTAAGGTGAACATGCTACTACCGATTTAGGAATGCCGGCACGGAAAAGGGAGAAATGTATGGAAAAGATTAAAGTGATAATAGCAGACGACAGTGATTTTGTTCGTGACGGAATGAAGATAATTCTGGACGTGGATGATGATTTTGAGGTACTCGGGTCAGCTTCGAATGGACGGGAAGCGATTGAACTTGCCGAGAAGGAAAAACCGGATGTATTCCTCATGGACATCCAGATGCCTGAAATGGATGGTATCGAGGCAACGAAATATATAGTTGAGCATGACCTGGGGAAGGTTCTGATACTGACTACATTTGATGATGATGACCTTGTAAAGCATGCTCTGTCCTCGGGCGCAAAGGGGTATCTGATCAAGAATCATACACCTGAGCACCTGAAGCAGATGATCAAGTCGGTATACAGCGGAACCGGTGTTATGGAAGAAAGCATACTGGAATCCCTGGCGGGGAAAGCTGAGGCTCAGAACCCGGGGCAGGCAAATGCAGGCTTTAATCCTGAAGGATATTCCGAGCGAGAGCTGGATATAGTGAAAGCTGTTGCCGAGGGACTGTCAAATAAAGAGATTGCATCAAAGCTCTTCATATCTGAGGGAACTGTAAAGAATTATATAACGACAATTCTTTCGAAAGAGAATCTCTCTCACAGAACTGCACTTGCGGTTTATTATCTGACAGGAAAGAAATGAATGTGATATATTTTAATGTTGTTAAATTATGATGTGAGGTGCGAGGGACAGTAATGATAGAGCATTATAATGCATTTATATCTTACAAACATGAACCGGAAGATATCAAAATCGCAAAGACCATTCAGAAGAGTCTGGAGAGATATCATATTCCGAAGAAGCTTCGTGATTCAACGGGTGGCAAAGAGCTTTCAGATACAAAGAAGGCTTACTACGGATTGGATGATTAACTATTGGAGATATTATGACAGAAGAGATAAGAAAAAGATTATATGAGCTTCGGGATGAAGAATATGCTGTATTTCAGGCAAAACTGATTCCGACCAGGGAATCCGGTGCATTTATAGGAGTCCGGACTCCGGCACTCAGAAAGCTTGCAAAGGAAATGTCTAAACAGGAAGGAATAGATGAATTCCTTAAGGATATTCCGCATAAGTCTTTCGATGAGGATCAGCTTCATGCATTTATTATCTCAGAGATGAAAGATTATGATAAATGTATCGAACATCTTTCTGCTTTCCTTCCATATGTAGACAATTGGGCAACGTGTGATCAAATGTCTCCGAAGATTTTCAAGAAACATAAGTCCGAGCTACTTGATGAAATAAAGACCTGGATAAAGTCGGACAGGACATATACGATACGTTTTGGAATCGGTATGCTTATGGAACATTATCTGAATGAAGATTTTGACCCGATATATCCGGAAATGGTTGCGGCCGTAAACTCTGAGGAATACTACGTAAATATGATGAGAGCATGGTATTTTGCTACGGCACTTGCCAAGCAGTATGAGGCTGTCATTCCATTTATAGAGAAGAACAGACTCGATGTATGGACTCATAATAAGACTATACAGAAAGCAGTTGAGAGCTATCGTATCACTCCGGAACAGAAGGAGTATCTGAAAAGCTTAAAGATTAAAAAATAGAGGAACACACGGAAATGAACGGAAGAAAGATATTAACCATAGTATTTGCTTTGGTGCTGGGTATCGCAATATCAGTGATACTTGTATTTGTTCAGACTGCAAGTCTGAAGAAAACAGTTGAAATGACATTCAACACTACAAATAAAAAGATCATGACAGGCGCTGTACAGCATGGTGTTAATATTTACATCTCTGAAAACGAAGATGGTGTTTCAGAAGAGATACTGAAGAAACGCGAAGGGGCGAAAGAGCTGAACGGCGGTCCATTTGAAGACGGTTTTAAACAGATGCGCTGCTTCGCATCGAAGCTTGTGTCCGGTATTAATTCTTCTGATATAGAAACAGTGAACGGTCAGCTGTCCACTCAGGATAAATTTGCATACTATGACGAGAACATGTCAAATATCATGATGGAGAATACTCTGCTGTATGTGAAGCGTGATATCGCAGGTGGCAGCAACGCAGAGGTTTTTTATACATACAGCGATGATGCTCTTACAGAAGTCATGAATGGACTTATGGATAAAAATGTGAACACCATCGGAACATTTGTATTTGAGGTAAATGGACTGTACACGAAAGGTGATGAATTTGTTCCAAAGAGTATCAAATACTATTCTGTCGGTGAAGGTGGTACAAAGCAAGATGGGGATTATATACCTACGGCTGCCAAAACTCCCGAGGAAATGATAGCTGACGGATATGAATATGTAACCTTTGAAGATCAGTTCAGGGTAGGTGATATTTCAGATAATTCTGACTATATTACTTATTGCTATGCAATTAAGGAAGAACCAAAGGCGAAAATGGAAGAGGTTCTGAAAAATGCTGTAGATAATGGAGAGCTTGATACAATGATCCGTGGAAAAGAGAGCCTTTTCACGGTTGAGTACTACCGTGTATCAAAGTACGATGTTCCGGAAATGGGAAAGAGCATATATACTGTCTCTTATAAAAGGAGTGCGCTTCTGTATGAGATTTTTGGATACGGCATGTTCGGGGGAAGAGGGCTTCTCTACATAGAATGGTTCCTTATTCAGACCGTCCTGATCATTCTTCTTTCAGTAGTAATTGCATTGATAATAAACAAGATTACGGCAAAGGTAAAGGTAAAGTAATTATTTTATGACATTTGTCACATAGCAGTTTATTACAATAATCACTACAAGAGGTACGGTTCACTTTGGTAATATACCAATATGAACCGTACCTTTATTGTTTTGTACAATAAGCTCCGGATTATTCAGGCATAAGTCATATTGATATAAAAGAAAGGATTAAAAAATGAGCGAAACAGTAGTTAAGATTACAAATCTGGTTAAGAGATATAAGGAGCTGATTGCTCTGGACAATTTCAGCCTTGAGATTAAGAAGGGTGAGGTCTTCGGACTTCTCGGACCGAACGGCTCAGGTAAGACAACAACTATCAATTGTCTTCTGTCACTTCTTTCATATGACAAAGGTGAGATACTTCTTTTTGGCGAAAAGATGGACCCGAACAGAAGAGATCTTAAAGCAAGAATAGGAATAGTAAGTCAGAACGTAGCAGTTTTCGATGAACTCACGGTATATGAAAACATCGACTTTTTCTGCGGACTCTACATTAAGGATAAAGAGACAAAAAAGAAATATGTTGAAGAAGCTATAGAGTTCGTTGACCTTGGAGAGTTCAGAAAGTTTTATCCTAAGAAGCTTTCAGGAGGACTCTTAAGACGTCTCAATATAGCCTGCGGAATCGCCCATAAGCCTGAACTGATAATTCTGGATGAGCCTACAGTCGCAGTCGATCCTCAGTCAAGAAACAGGATACTGGAAGGCGTTACAGAGTTGAACGAAAAGGGCGCAACCATTATTTATACTTCACATTATATGGAAGAGGTTGAACAGATATGTTCAAGAATCCTCATTATGGATAAAGGTAAGGAGATAGCTTCCGGAACAAGTGAGGAGCTGAAGAAAAAGATAAAGAATACTGAAAATGTAATAGTTGATATCAGAAAGCTCGGACAGGAGCATATAGATAACATCCGTAATCTGAACCATGTATATGATGTTCAGTACATGGGAGATAAGCTCATTATCAAGTGCAGCGGCGGAAAACACAATATTACTCATATACTTGAGTATCTGTCAGAACAGGGTCTCAGCTATGACAGGATATATTCAGAGCTGCCGACACTGAATGATGTGTTCCTTGAGATTACGGGTAAGGAACTGAGAGATACACAGTAGGAGGAAATGAAATGTTTGGAAGGGTATTTTTATCATATATAAAAACTTCTATCAGATCTCCGAAATACTTGTTTTGGACTCTGGCGTTCCCTATAGCACTTGGGACTCTCTTCGCATTTGCATTCGGTTCGATATATTCAAGCGAAACCAGTAAGCCGATACCTGTTGTTATAGAGGTTACCGATGAGGCGGTTGATGAGTACCGTATAATGCAGTGTTTCGCCAATCTTGACGGTGAAAAGATGTCGGACGATCTGGAGGAATACAGCAAAGAAGAGGCCATGGCAGAAGCTATGGGACAGGATTTCGATAAAGAGGCTCCTGTCAGCAAGGATATCCTTGATTCGCTTGACGGGGTTGAAAGCTTCGACGATATGAGAAAGCTTACTCTGGATGATATGCCTATGGACTATGTTTCCATTAATCCTGATGAAATAAAGGAAGAGGACATTCCATTTATGGAGGTAATGAATTCGCTCGAGTTTGATGATGGAACCAAAATGATCGACAGAGTTATTGTAAAAGATCATGAGGAGGCAGAAGAGCTTCTGGAGGAAGGCGACATTGCAGGAATTATAACCGTAAATGGAATAAAAGATGTCACTATGGAAGAGAACGGATACGGCGTTAACCACAGTATACTTTCCAGTGTGATAAGCCAGTACAGACTTCAAGTGGGACTTACTATAGATACCATAAATGAAGATCCGGATAAGCTTGAGGAATCAGATGAGATGGTAGATGAGGCTATATCAGGAATCGATTATGTTGAGGTAAAGGGCAGTGCAGGTGAGAACAAGGATCCTTTTGTTCAGTATTTCTATAATCTGATAGCTATGGTCGCTTTGATGGGTTCTGTCGCATCCTGCAGTTTGATAGTAGAAGCTCAGGCAAATCAGAGTACAGTCGGTATGAGACTTGACAGCTCGCCGGTCAATAAGACAGTTTATGAGCTTGCAGTGCTGACTGCAGTATCAGGTATACAGCTTTCTATAACGCTTATAGCACTTACATTTTATATATATGTGCTTGGAATAAAGTTTGGCGGCAATCTTGGAATGATCTATCTTACGACAGCGATTGCCGGTATTACCGGAATCAATCTGGGATATATAGTTGCACATATGGGAAAGATGAGATTTGAGATTAAGGAAGGAATACTGATGGTATTCATCCTCGGTGGTGGTTTCATGTCAGGCCTTATGTATGGGGATATGAAAGCCCTTCTGGAGGAACACTGCCCGCTCTTCAACCGTATCAATCCATCCGCTGTCATCACTGATGCGTTCTATGCATTGAATGTATTCGGAGTTGGACCGAGATATTACAGGGCACTTACTTATATGCTGGTGATGAGCCTGGTACTGCTGGTACTTGGAATGGCATTTTCAAGAAAAACTGATTATAAGAGTCTGTAAGGAGAAAAAGAATGCATATATATAAGACATTTTTCAAAGTGGTAAGACATTACAGAGTCGGTATCATAATGTATGCAGCAATCGTGATGGTTATGCTCGTTGCCCTTACAGGTACCGGAGCCGGCTCAAATGATACAGTCGTACAAAGAAGATATACTCTTTATATAGTTGATAATGATAAGTCAGAGATTTCCAAGGCATTGGTGAACTATCTGGATAGTAAGCATACGCTGAAGGAAGGTCCATATAACGATGACCAGATTAAGGATATGCTGTACTATCAGCATATATCTGAATATATTGTGATTCCGGAAGGTTTTGGCGATTCATTCATGGATTATGATAAAGATCCGGCCACATTACTCAGGGCGGAATACGATGACGCACTTCCGAGAGGAATATTCATAAATATGCAGATAAATGAATATCTGAACGGTATGAAGGACTATATGAAGAGCGGCCTCAGCCTTTCTGACGCAGATAAGAAGGTAAAAGAGGCAACTGATGTAGAGAGCTTCGTTACCCTGAAGGAAAAAGAGGCACAGCCTGTAGACAGAGTGTATACTGCTTTTCAGTTCATTCCATTTGGAATACTTTCAATAATCTTCTCAGGTGTTATGCCGGTAATACTCAGCTTCAATGAAAAAGAAAAGAAGAACCGTACAAGTGTATCAAAGATCAGAATGACAACAAGAAATGTAATGCTGGTGCTTGCAGCATCCACGCTTTCAGTACTCGTAACAGCTGTGCTTATAGGTCTTGCCACCATGGGTGGTAAAGAGTATGTATTCTCAAAGGCATGGTGGCTCTCAGCAGTAAATGCTTTTGTATACACATTATCTATCACGCTTCTGCTTTCAATGATTACCAGCCTTCCACTTGGAATCGGGAAGAAGGGTGGCGCCAATACGACTGCTTTCGTTACGAATATTATAGGACTCTCGTTTGCCTTCCTCGGAGGTACCTTCGTAGACCTGACTATACTCGGTGACAAGGTAAATGCTATAGGACGGTTCATTCCTAACTACTGGTATTCTGTTGCTGCTCGTAAGATATGGTATGAAAGTGCAGCGATTAACGATGTTCTGTACTGCTTCGGACTGGAGCTTCTGTTCGGTGTCGTCTGTCTCTCGGTAGGACTTGTTTTCACTAAGTTTTTCGGAGAAAAGTCTGAGGCATAACATTTATATCATTTAATAGGAAAACTTTTTTACAGAGGAATTAAAATTAAAATAATCCGGATAATGGTAAATGGGTTGTTAGCGGTGACAGTACAGTGTATAATGGTGGTGTATCAATATATGTTGATGAAAACGGTAACTATACATTTACAAGAGTGAACTAAGCTTCGGAAATCAGGCTGTAGCGGAATCAGTTTATGAACAGGATTATAGACAAGATATTCATTTTTGTACTTTCAATATTTGCCATGTGTATTATTATGCATGGCAATTATTTTCTTGTGTGTTTTTATGTGGCGATAGTAATCTCGGCGCTTAATTATTATCTTCTTAACAGGGACAGAACTGAATGGGGACTTAAGGCGATGAAGCCACTGGATGCCAAGGAATGGGCTGCATTCATTATAGAGATAATCTGCATGATACTTCCTATATTCATTCCTGAGGCGATAGTGCTGCTTCCTGTTATCGGCTATGACATCGCCAGAAGCAGAAATTATGTCGGGGCAGGAATTGGTATTATTTCATTGATAAATGTATGGAAGTCCGCTGAATCAATGAGTAACTATGTGATACTTTACATTCTTGCGGTTACAGGATTGGCGGTGTTCCTCTCTGTTAAGTCGGAGAGTCTCTATGTAGCTCGGCGTGAGCATAGGAGGCTTCGTGATGACAGCCAGGAGAAAAGTGAGAAGCTTCGAGATCAGAACAGGGAGATTCTTCTTGCGAGAGACAGCGAAGTACACAATGCACAGCTCTCAGAACGTAATCGTATCGCAAGGGAAATACATGACAATGTAGGTCATATGCTGTCACGTGCGCTTCTTCAGATGGGGGCTCTGTTGGCTATACATAAAGAGGAACCGATACATTCAGAACTTGAGTCGGTAAGAGAGACTCTTGATACGGCCATGAACAATATACGTTCCAGCGTTCATGATCTTCATGATGAGTCCATAGATATGGTTTCAAGCATTACCGAGCTCGCAAAACCGCTTGAGGAGAATTATCATCTTACCCTCGACATAGATATTTCAGACGATATGCAAAGACCGGTTAAGTATGCTATAATCGGAATTGTTAAGGAATGCATATCAAATATAATAAAACACAGCAACAATACTAATGTGGACATACGTCTTCTTGAACATCCGTCCATGTATCAGCTGGTGGTCCATGATTATGGAGAACCGGCGAAATCTGAGGTGGAAGACAGGAAAACGAAGGTATCTGTCGGAAGTGTTGATATGCAGGAAAAAGACTCTGCAGGTGTCGGAATGGGACTGGAGAATATACGAACGCGTGCCCAGTCGGTAGGCGGAACCTGCAACATTACTGATGATAATGGATTCAGAGTATTTGTAACTATACCGAGGTAGAAATATGAACGGAAATGTACATTCAATAATTACAGGAAGTACGGTCGATGGACCGGGAACGAGATATGTGGTTTTCCTCAAGGGCTGTCCTCTCAGATGCCTTTACTGCCATAACCCCGATACATGGGATGGCAGAGGCGGTGAAGAGATGACTGTTGCCGAGATAATCGAGGATATGAAAAAGTATATGGCTTTCATGAAGAGAGGCGGGCTCACGGTATCAGGTGGAGAACCGCTGGTTCAGATTGATTTCCTTATAGAGCTCTTCACTGAGGCAAAGAAGCTTGGAGTTCATACAGCAGTTGATACTACCGGTTTCCTCTACAAGAAGGATGTTCCTGAGATTAAAGCAAAGTACGAGAAGCTTGCATCAGTTCTTGACCTTGTTCTTCTTGATCTTAAATGTATCGATCCCGAGATGCATAAAACACTTACAGGGCAGCCTCAGGATACTATTATAGATTTCTATAAGTTCCTGGATGAAAAAGATATATCTGTATGGGTGCGTCATGTAATAGTTCCGGGCTATACATTTGATGATGAGCTTTTCAAAAGATCGGGACATTTTCTGGCACATTTTAAGAATATCAAAGCAGTGGATATACTTCCATATCATGAGATGGCTAAGCCTAAGTATAAGGAGATGGGCATAGATTATCCTCTCGCTGATGTTCAGCCTATGACGAATGAAGACGGCAAGTATGCTCGTGATAAGATCGTAGCAGCCATGAGAGAAGAGCGAATCCGTATGAAAGATGCAGGAATACATGTTGGATTCCCGTTCGATGAGGAACCGCCACGCTAGAATGTGATGAGGCAGGAAGAAATATGAGAGTGATCATAGTAGATGACGATAGACTTGTTGCAGCATCGCTGAAGACTATAGTTGAATCAGATGAGAATATTGACGTAATAGCAACAGGCAATTCCGGGGAGGAAGCGATAGAGCTTTTCGATGAGCATAAGCCGGATGTTCTTCTGATGGATATACGTATGGCCGGAATGACCGGTCTTGAGGCAGGAGAACAGATACTGGACAAGTATCCTGATGCAAGGATTTTGTATCTGACTACATTTAACGATGATGAGTATATAGCGAAAGCGCTTTCCATAGGTGCCAAGGGATATATCATTAAGCAGGACTTTGACTCCATAATCCCTTCACTTAAAGCTGTATACGGAGGACAGTCTGTGTTTGGAAATGAAATCACAGAGAAGCTTCCTCGTATTCTTCTTGGGGCTGATAAAGGTTCAGAAGATAAAATGCTTTCGGACAGCCCGACAGGGCTCAAGGACTTTGGACTTACTGATCAGGAGACTGAGGTTGTCTCTCTGGTTGCTGAAGGACTCTCCAATAAAGAGATAGCTGAAAAGCTCTTTCTATCCGAAGGAACAGTTCGTAATTATATAAGCAACATACTCAGTAAACTTGATCTGCGTGATAGAACGAACCTTGCAATATTCTATTACAAACACTTCAAATAACAGGTTTATAGGAAATGTATCGAGAGTCAATTGACAGACTACTTAAAAGTCAATATCAATTGGTAAAAAATAATAAATTCGTGACTATTAACAAACTTTATTATATGCCTAAATAACATAAAATACTGATTATGTAAAACATTTAGATGTTGATAATGTTGATAACTTTGTCAATAACCACGGAAATATAGCGTTTCTGTGATAGTTATCAACAGGGTCTAAATTGTCTGACTGTATATTATAGTCAACCAAACACGTGTTCTATTGTGCAAGTTGCACAATAAAACGCGTGTTTTTAACTTTTTTCAGAAAAACACGCGTTTTTTATGGTTGACAACTATAAAACTGAGTCAGAAGACATGTTTATGAGTATAAACTGATCCTTCTTACATGCCGTTCGTCATTAGAAAAAGGAGTGTCCAGGAATGTGTCGACAACTAATTCAGCGAGCCCCGGACCTATGACACGGGCACCCATACATAGTATGTTAGCATCGTTGTGCTCCCTGGTAGCTTTTGCGGAAAATACGTCATGGCAGAGGGCAGCTCTGATTCCGTCTTCTTTGTTTGCAGCCATGGACATTCCTATTCCTGTGCCGCAGATAAGTATTCCGAGTTCTGCATCGCCGCTTTGTATCTCCTTAGCAGCGGCTTTTGCATATATAGGATAATCGCATGAAGCCGGGGAATCACATCCTATATCTTTTACTTCAAATCCTCTTTCAGTAAGATGCTTTATGATCTCAAGCTTTAATTCATATCCGCCGTGATCAGAACCAATAACTATCTTCATTTCTTTGTTCTCCTATATTATTTCAAAACTGATATTGCTGAGCTATACTGAAACAACACGGTGTCCTGCTGCTTTTATTAGGCGGTTCATTATTGCTCCGCCGAAGTCAGTATCATCATAACTCTCTGAATATATATATTCAGCACCAAGATCGTCACATTCACGAAGTGCACTGTAAAGTCTTGCAGCAACTGTTTCACCACGTCTTTCATCACCGAGAAGTATAACATTTTCGGCTTTATAAAGCAAAGCATTGTCCTTAGTTGTGAGTACTGCAGTTTTGAAACCGTGAGACTCTTTTTCTTTAGTAAGCTGATTAATCTTTTCAGCGATCTTTTCTATATTATCTGAAATACTTCCATTTTCAGAAGCAACTATAGTAAGCTCGCCTTTAGGTGCATAATGAGTATATTTCATTCCCGGAGCCTTTGGCCTGAGAGTCGGATCATCCTCAATGAGTGCCTTATCTATCTCGACAGGACCTATAACTGTTTCGAGCATTGCTTTTGTTATAAACCCGGGTCTTAGAATGGTCGGTGTTCCGGATGAAAGATCAACAATCGTTGACTCAATGCCTATTCCGACAGGACCACCATCTATTATCATATCTATACGACCGGTCATGTCTTCGATGACATGAGATGCTTCTGTTGGGGAGGGTCTCCCGGAAAGGTTGGCTGACGGTGCAGCTATATATACACCGCTTTCTTTTATAAGCTTTGCTGCAACAGGGTGAGATGGCATCCTTATGGCTACTGTTGAAAGGCCACCTGTTGTTTCGTCAGGTACGGATGCTTTCTTATTTAATATAATAGTAAGCGGACCGGGCCAGAAAGCTTCCATAAGAATCTTTGCGGTTTCCGGGACTTCTTCTGCCAGTTCATATACACTGTTTGTTTCTGCTATATGTACTATGAGCGGATTGTCGCTGGGGCGACCTTTTGCAGCGTAGATCTTCTTAGAACTCTCTGCTGAAAGAGCATCCCCTCCGAGCCCATATACTGTTTCCGTTGGGAATGCAACTAGCCCACCGCTTCTTAGTATCTCCGAAGCAGTACTGTACAGCGATTCATTTTCAGATGTCATTACTATAGTGTCCAAATCATATCCTCTGGTATTAATTCTGTAATAAATAATTTCAGTTTCTTCTATATATAAATGTTACGCCACAAGTATAGCAATAAAAGCTGAGTTAAACAATCATTTTTCCGTGAAAAAACTCTATTTAGGGGCGGGAACATTTCATTTGCACAAAATATGGAAAATGTAATATTTTTAACAAAATGTTACGGAGAATTGTAACATATATTATGTAAACAAAACGCTGTACTGTTCACAGAATAAACATAGAAAATACATGGAATTATATAAGTTTTTTGTAATTTTATGTTGACAACCATATAAGGCGGTGTTATATTAGCGATGTAACATTTTGTAACATTTTTGTAACATATTTATTTGAAACGAAACATTTATGAACTGGAGGTCATAAAGTGTCTAAATTTAAGAAGATAACAGCAACTATACTTGCAGCATCTATGCTGATCCCATCTATATCTGCAGAGGCATCTACCAAGAAGTATATAGAGGATGTAAGTATTTCAAGCAAGGTTGAGGTTCTTATAACAGCAGATTCTGCTAAATTTGACAGCCTTGTAAGTATGCTGGATGCTAAGTCAAATGATATATCAGCTAAATTCACGGAGATATCATTCGTTGATGGAGTTGCTACTCTTTCAGATGCGGAGACTGAGAAAGACAATTTAGAGGCAACTCCGAATGATGCAGCTCCGGAAGTAAAATATGAGCAGTTTAAAGACAGAGCTGTAGCAACAGTTGATGGTGCTAATAAGCTCAATATCAGAAAGAACGGTTCAGAGGATGCTGAGATCGTTGGTCATCTTGCAAGCGGTGGTATCTGCCTCGTTGGTGAAACAAAGAATGGATGGACCTTCATTCAGTCAGGTAACTGCGAAGGTTATGTAAAGACAGAATACCTTGCATTCGGTGATGATGCCGGTAAATGGTGTGAGGCTAACGGCGTTAAGCTTAAGGGTGAGATTACAGCTGATTCTCTTCGAGTAAGAGCAGAGGCAAATATAGACAGTCAGGTTCTTACACTTGTTCCGGGTGGTGAGAGCTATGAGATCCTTTCACAGGATGGCGACTGGAGTTATATATCTGTAGACGGTGACGTTAAGGGATATGTAGCAACAGAATACTTAAATATTAAATACGCTACAACAAGAGCTACTACTGTAGCAGAAGAGATCGCTGCTGAGGAAGCAAAGCAGAAAGCACTTGAAGAAGCAGCTAAGGCAACTGAGGCTCCTACTACAGAAGCAACAACTGCAGCTACGGAAGCTCCTACAGAAGCGGCTACAGAGGCTCCTGCTGATGGAACAACACCTGCAACTGAAGCTCCTACTACAGAAGCAACAACAGCAGCTCCTGCAACAGAGGCACCTGCACCATCGGGCGGAAATTCAGCGCTCGGTCAGCAGATAGCAAACTTCGCACTTCAGTATGTTGGTAATCCATATGTATATGGCGGATCAAGCCTTACAAAGGGCGCTGACTGCTCAGGATTTACAATGGCAGTATATGCACAGTTTGGTTACAAGCTGCCTCACGAGACTATAGCACAGTCTAAGTCAGGTTATGAAGTACCTATGTCAGCACTTCAGCCGGGCGACCTTATATACTATCTTGGTTCATCAGGACTTATAGGCCACGTTGCACTTTATACCGGAAATGGAATGGTAGTTCATGCAAGCTCACCATCCGCAGGTATCAAGACATCAGTTTATAATTACAGAACTCCATATAAGGCAATAAGAATAATTAAATAAGATCACAAAAAAAACCTAAAATAAATTCTGCGGCCCCGGCGAGATTCGCCGGGGTCGCTTTTTGCTTTTTATGTGGCATCGAACATATCCAGTGCTCTTACGGCAGTAACTCTGGAATCGCTCTCTGTCTTTTTCAAAAGATTGGAAACATGAAATCTAACAGTGTTTTTTGATATAAAGAGCTTATCTGCTATCTCGGAATCAGACAGTCCTTCCTTAAGACATTTTAAGATTTCAGTTTCTCTTGATGTGAGGTTGTATTTCTCACAGAACAGAGCCAGTTTCTTGTCTTCAGATATTGCTATAGTAACTATTTCTTCTTTCTTTTCATTTTCTGTAAGTATGAAAAGTATTATCAGCGGAATGAAGCAGATTGCAGTAAATAGCATCTGCCACATTCCGGGAATAGGAATCATCATAAGAATGAGTGAAAGAAAAGCTTCTACGACTCGCGATATCATAAGACCGGCCGGTGCAAGATAGGTATTCTTTACGTCTTCGTTGCCAAAGTCAGTGAAAATAATTACATAGTATATAGTAATAAAACCCCTGAAGGCATAACTGAGTCCAAGAACTATGGTGTTGGTCATGCCTTCTCCGATAAGAGCCATTGCTATAAGAGAAAATGAAAGACTGGCAATGGTACAAACCTTCCCGACGAAACGGTTTTTGTCCATAATGAAACCGGCTATTATCAGACCTGCTGCGTAGAAAGCCCTGATAAGATTCCAATTGACGTCAGCCGAGGTAGGTAAGGAATAGAAGAGACCGGAGCCAACGACCGAAATTGCCATCATTATTGAGAGGATGATGGCGATACGTCCCAGATGAAGGTTTTTCCGGGAACCCTTAATATCAGTGACTGAAGAACTATTACCCGGAAAAATATCTTCTGTGCTGAGAATTATGGCAACTGTGGTAGCGGCAAGGAGTATGTATATCACAGTGATCTCCGGCTTTACGAGGAAATTGCCGTTATTGATAAGGGAGAAGCAGTATGTGCCTACGCTTCCGAAGGCGTATGCTGTACCAAAAGACAGGCCGGCATGCTCGGCAGGTATATATATGCTGAGCAGGGAAAGATAGAAGCCAAAGTATATTCCTATATGAATATTGAATATAAATCCGGAAACGACTATGACGATACCGGACATTGACAGCTGTGAAAGTGCCATGAATACTGTTCCTGATACCAGAAAAGCAGCAAACAGCTTCTTTTTCCTGAAAATCTCAGGCTTTTTAAGAAGTCCGGCCGAGAATATTAGCATGCCAAGGGCTTGGCATAGGTAATTCAGAAAGGAACTGATAAGATCCACGGTTTTTTCGTCATAAAAGTCCATGAGTCTGAAACACTGGGACATATATGCTGATCCGGTATAAAGAAAACAGACAGCTATGATAGCTGCATACCAAACAGGGGATGTTTTTTTCATTGTGTACTCCATATTTGAAGAAAAAACGACCGGCGATTATGTAAACCTATCACTTCCACGGTCGGATTCGATATTTACAATAGTATCTTAGTAAATAATCAGGCAACAATCAATATAAAAACAGGTAAGATTTGGAAACCTATCACTTTCCAAACACCTCTTTTTAACGCATTTCATTTATAATATAGTCATGGTATTCTACCCAAAAAGCTGGGACGTGGAATGAATACAAAAATGAATTAGGAGGTTACACGGATATGATGAAAAAAAGAAATCTTATAGCGCTCATACTGGTGCTATGTCTGGTTGTCGGACTGATGCCGGCAAGAAGTGTATATGCAGAGGGGAACACAGATCAGGGTGAAATCGCTACACCGACTGAAGCGGAAGAGGCAGAAGATACTGTGTCTGCAAATGATACCGAGACTGCTCCTGATACATCTACAGTACAGGCAGGTAATACCATTGGTGCTCCGGCAGATGAGACTAATGTTGAAAATAATAATAATGACCCTGTGGTTGATGACAAACTCAGAATCCGAATCGAAGGAACTAGAGTAGATAATACCGGTTCTACCTTTAGTTTTACTTACAATGAACAGGATACAGTTAATGCAACATTGAATGGCGGAGATATAGAAGACTGTAACGATCATTTCGAATGGGCAATCCTTCGCGACGCTCTTGGAAATGCATCAGTTACAGTACCTGCAGATTTTGATAAGGATAAGTTGCATATTATACTGCGCGGTCCTGATAATTATCAGAGTGAGTGTGCAGTAAATGGAACGACGGCTACACTTCCTGGAGATATCCCTAATGGTTGCTCCATCAGTATAGAAGAGAATGGTGGAGGTCAGCCGGCAGAGCCTATGACCAGAGCCCAGATCAATCTTTCCGGTCCTGCAGGAAGCTGGACGGGAGATCCTATGGTAAGGGAAGAGTATCCTCAGAACGAAGATGGAACCTGTACTATTCCTTATAGCCGAAACGCTTATGTTGTCCGTGTAAATATAAATGGCGGAGACAATACAAGGTGTGTCAGCCATTATGGATTCCCTGAGGAGGGCGCGACACCGGACAAATATCAGGAGACGTTTGGTTCACAGATAGTTAATTATCCGGAAAGTGAAGGGGAGACAGTTACACTTAACTTCAATACAAACTGGGGAAATAAGATTGAATCAATAAGTATTAATGGTACAAATTATCCTGTTCCTCTTAATTACAACAGCAGAAATAACTGGCTTAAAGCCCTCAACAGACAGGAAGTCAGCTTTGCGATTGAAAATGTTCCTCTGGGAAAGGAGATTGATGATCCTGAAGGAGGCAAGATAAGAAAGTACGACATAGTGCTTCAGGTTCGTCCAATCACTGAGGAAGAATGCTATATAGGAAACTTCCTTTGGGCAAGCAAGGAGAATCCTGCAGAGGATGACGATATGAGTATAGGACACTCATATCTTACGCTTCTTTCTGTTGAGTACGATGACGGCACAGGAAAACATAAGCTGGATCTGACAGATCCTAATGTGGTTCTTCCTTCTTTCATACAGTTCAATGTACATGTTGAAGAAGAAACAGGAATAGAATGCGGTGAAATGGTAGTTCCTGAAGGATCATGGGTTACTATGAGAATTGTTCCTAAGTATGGATATCAGGTTGATTCATTCAATGTTAACGGCGACAGCATGAAGCTTGGCGGTGTTTCAGAGTTCAGCTTCCTGGTTAAGAAGGGTAACTTCCATCTGAGTGCGAATGTTATCGAGCAAGAGGATGAAGTAAAGATTAATACAAATGGCATTGAGAATGCATCTCTCGAACTGGCTGAGGGCACTCTTGATACAGGAACAGCAAGACTTTCAGTATCAGATGTAGATCTCAGTGATGAGAAGAAGGCAGCGTTTGCTCAGTTTGCATCTGGTAACAGTCTTACACTTGGCCAGACATTTGACATTACTTTATATCAGGTATTCTTCAAGGGACAAGGTAACAGCGATGACGTTTGGGCATTCGATATGGAAGAGCTGAATGATCCTGCATATATCTACTTCCTGTTACCTAATGGCATAGATTTGGAGAATCTCTATATTGTTCATAACATTCATAATGGGGATGAATTTGAACTGATCAAACCTGAAATCATAGAGATTGATGGAATGAAGATAGTTAAGTTCCCTGCTGACAGCTTCTCCACATATGCTCTGGCAGAGGGCAGTGCAGAGACAGTTCCGGATGATAATTCAAAGAAAACTGATACTACCGGCAGCAAGACTGACAAGCAGAACAAGACTTCAACAACTGCAAAACAGACCGGAGATGAAACTCCGATAGCTATCTTTGTAACACTTATGATCCTTTCTATCGTGGGCATTACATTTATCATAAGGAAGAAGGAAAGCCGGAAGCAGTAAATAAACATAACAGTATTTTTCACGGCGGGGG
>OCTW013430922.1_pt1 | contig 47955 bp, 62 predicted proteins | sample 1539671 | NCBI WGS metagenome assembly OCTW01 (sample SAMN02144230, study PRJEB22623) | gut metagenome | biome: sheep rumen | host: Ovis aries | place: New Zealand
CCTGTTCCCATGCCGAACACAGCAGTTAAGCCCGCAAACGCCGAAAGTACTTGGGGGGAGGCCCCCTGGGAGGATAGGAAGCCGCTGATTTTTGTAGGGGTATAGCTCAACTGGTAGAGTAGTGGTCTCCAAAACCATTGGTTGAGGGTTCGATTCCTTCTGCCCCTGCCAGAAAAAATGGAATGAAGGTTCGCCTTCATTCCCACATGACTCGGTAGCTCAGCTGGATAGAGTGACTGACTACGAATCAGTAGGTCTAGGGTTCGAATCCCTACCGGGTCACCATAGGAAAAAGCTCACGCATTTTGCGTGAGCTTTTTTGTTGTGTTTGAGGTTTGATGTATGATGTTGGATGCGATGGCTTTTAAATTTTATCCCATCCACATCAAACATCAAACTTTCAACTTCAAACTCACGCCTACTTTAGGCGCGGCCCTATCCATGCTATAATAGAGTCATCGCAAATTGTGAAAAGGAAGTGTAAGCTATGACAGTCCAAATCGAAGAGCTATTGAAAGCTTTTGAATTGAACAACCCGTATCTTAAATTTTATTTGAATAAAAATGACGGCCATATGGCCCTGGTCACGGAAATTCCCGGAGATGACAAGGCGGAAAACGAAGTGACGGCCCATCCCGATGCCTATATCAAGCTGCCGACCCAGGCCGACCTGGACCTGCCGGAAATGATCAAGGGCTTCGTCCCCATGATGAAGGACCCGAAGCAGCGGGCCGCCTTCCAGCAGTCCATCGAAGCCGGCAAGACCGTAACCCAGTTGGAACGGGAATTGAAGGACATGGGCCTGGTCCAGTTCTGGTATACTTTCCAGCGCATGGAATTTCGCAAGATTGCCAAGAAATGGTGCGAAGACAACCATGTCGCTTATGAAGAATAACGTTGCGGAGGCTCGATCATGAAAATTTCAGATATCGGTGAATTTGGATTCATCGATGCCATCAAAGCGGATACGCTCTACCATAAAGAGAACGTCGTCGTCGGCATCGGCGATGACGGTGCCGTCTATACGACGACGCCAGGCTGGCAGCAGGTCGCTGTCATCGATACGATGGTCCAGAACAGCCATTTCATCATCGGCCAGACGGCAACCTGGCATGATGTCGGCTTTAAAGCCGTCGCTTCGAACCTCAGCGACATCGCAGCCATGGGGGCCGTACCGACGCACATCGTCTTATCGACGGCGTTGGCGCCGCAGATGGAAGTCGACGACGTCGTTGAAATGTATCGCGGCATCAAGGATATCTGCCGGGCCTATGAGGTCAATATCCTCGGCGGCGATACGGTCATGTCTAAAGAAGGCGTCGTCATCACCGTGGCCGCCTTTGGCGAAATCGAAGCCGGGAAATCCCTGCTGCGCAGCGGCGCCCAGGCTGGCGATGTCATTGCCGTATCCCATACGATCGGCGATTCTGCCGGTGGCCTGGATGTGCTCCTGGCTGGGCAGGACGGTTATGAAGCTTTGAAGAAAGCCCACCAGTACCCGGAACCGCAGATTTCCCTGGGCCGGTTATTGGTACAGCATCATTGCCATAGCTTGAACGACATCAGCGACGGTTTGGCCAGCGAGTCCAATGAAATCGCCAAGGCCAGCGGTGTCGAACTGGTCATCGACCGGGATAAGGTGCCGACGAGTGACGGGCTAAAAGCCTGGGCGGCGTCATCGGGCAAGGATATCTGGAAATTCGTCTTCAACGGCGGCGAAGACTATGAACTGGTCTTCACCATGGCCCCCGCTGATTTCCAGGCCCTGCAGGCCGATTATCCGGCCGTGACCGCCATCGGGACCGTCCGTCCGGGACCGGGCCGGGTCCTGCTCCGCCACGATGGGGGAGAACAGGTCCTGCCGCCGACGGGCTGGACCCATTTTTAAAAGGAGAAAATTATGACCTTTGATGTAGCTACCCATTCAGAAGCCGGAACGATAGCCTTAGGCAAAGCCCTGGGGCCGGTTCTCAGCGACGGTGATGTCCTGGCCTTGCGCGGTGACCTCGGTGCCGGCAAGACCCATTTCGTCCAGGGCATTGCCCAGGGCATGGGCATCGACGATGTCGTCGTCAGCCCGACGTTCACCATTCTGAATTATTATGAAAATACCATTCCTCTCCAGCATTTCGATTTTTATCGGCTGGAAGAAGAATATGAATTAGATGACTTGGGATTCGACGACTATCTCGAAAGCGGTGTGACCGTCATCGAATGGTCGGAAAAATTCCCAGACCGCCTGCCTGATGATGCCGCCATTGTCACTATCGAAAAGACGAGTCCTACAGACCGGTTGTTTCATTTTGATTTCCGCGGCAGCCGCTGGAAGGCTGTAGAAAATGAGGTAAAAAAATATGCTCTTAGCCATTGAAACATCGAGCCTCGTATCGAGTGTCGCCTTACTCCATGAAGACACGCTGCGGGCCGAACTCACTATCCAGGCACGGCTGACCCATTCGGAACAGCTCATGCCCCACATTGCCGACATGCTCGACAAGGCGTCGGTCAAGAAAAGCCAGATCGACGGCGTCGCCGTAGCCGTCGGCCCCGGTTCCTTTACGGGCCTGCGCATCGGCCTGGCCACAGCCAAAGGCCTGTCCTTTGCCTGGAACGTCCCCATTGTCGGCGTGACGACCCCAGTCAGCCTGGCCTGGAATTTCGTCGGCGTCTCCGACCGTATCTGTACCCTCATCGACGCCCAGAAAGGCAACGTCTATGCCGGCGTCTATCGCTGGGACCGGACGACGCTGACGACGGAAAAAGAAATCTATATCGCTCCGCGGATGGAAGTCCTGGATACGCTGGAACAGGAAGGTCAGCCCGTCGTCTTCTGCGGCGACGGCTCCCTCAAAGGGCGTAAGGACATCGAAGGGCACAGCCCCTTGTTCCGCATGGCGCCGCCGACGATGGTCATTCCCCGCGCCGGCAGCGTAGCCCTGGCGGCCAATGTCCGCTTTGCTGCCGGTGACTACGACGACTGCATGACCTTGACGCCGTCGTACCTGCGCCGCAGCGAAGCGGAAGTGCTCTGGGAAAAACGCCACGGCGGTGCATCATGCCGGTAACGGTCCGTCAGGCTGGCCGGGAAGATCTGCCGGCCATCATCGCCATCGAAGAGGCCTCTTTTTCTGTGCCCTGGTCCCATCAGTCCCTGGCAGCGGAACTGGACAATCCTGTCGCTAAGTATTACGTCCTGGAAGGGGAAACAGGTCAGGTCCTCGGGTACGCTGACGTCTGGCTCATCGCCGATGAAGGCCAGCTGGCCAACATCGCCATCCACCCGTCCGCCCGGGGCCACGGTTATGGCGAGACCCTCCTGCGCACGGCTATGGAAGCCCTGTTCCAGGACGGCTGTACGAGTATGTTCCTGGAAGTCCGCCAGTCCAATGCACCGGCCCAGGGCTTGTACCGCAAGCTGGGCTACGAAGGCGTTGCCGTCCGTAAGGATTACTATTCCCAGCCTGTAGAAGATGCCTGCATCATGCAGTGTCAGAAAGAAAATTACCAATGGTTCAGCCATTCACGATAAAAAGGATGAAATCTATGTATACCTTAGCTTTAGAAACGAGTTGTGACGAAACGTCGGCTGCTGTCATCGAAGACGGCCGCCACATCTGCTCCAACATCATATCGACACAAGTACCGATTCACCGCAAATTCGGCGGTGTCGTACCGGAAATCGCCTCGCGCCAGCATATCGAATACGTCCTGCCCATCATCAAGGAAGCCCTCGATACGGCGCAGGTCACCTTGGCCGATATCGACCATATCGGCGTTACCTACGGGCCCGGCCTGGTCGGTGCCCTGCTGGTCGGCGTCGCCGCCGCCAAGGCCATCAGCTTTGCTGCCGATAAGCCCCTGGTCGGTGTCAACCACATGGAAGGCCACATCTTTGCCAATTTCCTCAGCCATCCCGAACTGGAACCGCCGTTCCTGGCCCTCGTCGTTTCTGGCGGCCATACGCAGCTGGTCCAGATCAATGGCTATAATTCGTTCAAACTCATGGGTCAGACCCGCGACGACGCAGCCGGCGAGGCCTTCGACAAGATCGCCCGCGTCATGGGCTATCCCTATCCGGGTGGTCCTCAGATCGACAAATTGGCTAAAGAAGGGAATCCCGACGCCATCGCCTTTCCGAAGGCCCTTCATGAAAAGCACAACTTCGAGTTCAGCTTCAGTGGCCTCAAATCGGCCGTCCTGAACTACCTGCACACGCAGGAACAGCGCGGCCAGTCCTATAATGCCGCCGATGTCGCGGCCAGCTTCCAGAAGACCGTCGTCGAAACGCTCGTCGAAAAGACCATGGACGCCGCCTCTTACTGTGGGGCTAAAAAAATTGCCGTCGCCGGCGGCGTCTCGGCCAACAGCGGTCTGGCAGCGGCCATGAGTGCGGCCTGTGCCGACAAGGGCTATGCCTTTTACCGGCCAGATCCGATCCTCTGCACCGATAACGGCGCCATGATCGGCTGCCGGGCCTATTATATGGCCTTGGACGGCCGTTTTGCCGATTTGACGCTCAACGCCAAGCCGGCCCTGCCGATTACATCGGACTAATCCTGTGAAGAGATGGGGGAATCTTCTATGGCTACACTTGAAGCGGTCTGCCGGACTCAGAGCACGTTGTCGCCCGTGCAGATCCATATTTTACAGAACAGTGAAGAATTATTGCAGTTCGCCAGCGACTTGTCGCACCGGGAACTCTTCGTCTACGTGCCGGGAAAGGACGCGGGGACCCTGGTCCTGGCCGCCCACCGGACGCCGCTCCTGCAAAAAGGACGGCAGACCGAGACGACCGATCCGGGCGCTGTCTTTTCCCGGTATGAAGAACCCTTCAACTATCAGGTCTTCCAGACCGGGCAGGCCTTGCAGGGCGAAAGGGAAATCGAATACGGCCGCATGGCGCCGATCGTGTCCTATCCCTTCGTCGATAACGGCGGCGGGACGATTGCCGTCATTGCCTTTGTCGGAGCCGTCGAAGACAACCGGGAAATCTTGACGGAAACGGCCTTTTTGTCCTTGCAGGTGCCCATGGATTTCCATTCCATGTACCGGCCCTTGTCCATCCAGGATGGCGTCGTCCTGGTCAACTGCAACGGCGTCGTCATCTATGCCGACGACATGGCCGACAGCATCCTGCACATGTGCGGCCAGCACGGCGCCATTACGGGAACCAATATCTACAATACCCGCCTCGACCTGACCGGGGCCAAGAAAGCCCTGTCCCAGGCGACGGGGCTGACCGATGACGTGACGTTCGGTGAAGCCGTCGTTTCCCGCCGGGTCATTCCTATCCTGCAGCGCGGCAAAGTCCGCCGGGTCATTTCCATCCTGACCGAGCGGACAGAATTGCACCGCAAGGAAGAAGAACTCATGGTCAAGACGTCGGTCATCAAGGAAATCCACCACCGCGTCAAGAACAACTTGCAGACCATCGCCAGTCTGCTGCGCATGCAGCTGCGGCGCACGACCAGTGAAGAAGCGCGGGACGTCCTCAAAGAAAGCCTGAACCGGATTCTCAGCATTTCTTTGGTCCACGAGACGTTGTCCCACCACGATGAAGAGAACATTGATATTTCCGACGTGGCCCAGAAACTGCTGGGCCTCCTGGCTCACAGCCTGGTCAGCAAGGACTGCCATGTAGAGACGGAATTTTCCGGGGAAATATTGCCTCTGCCGTCCGATGCTGCGACGTCGCTGGCGCTGGTCCTGAACGAACTCATTACCAATGCCATCATCCACGGTTTTGAAGGGCGCAGCCAGGGAACCCTGTCTATCACGATCCGCCGGGACGGGGATACCGGTCTCATCCTGGTCTGTGATGACGGCGTCGGCATGGCCCAGGCGCCGGTCGATACGGGCCGCAAGCATCTGGGCATGGCCATCGTGCGGACGCTGATCGAGAAAGATTTACAAGGGGCAATCGCTTTCGATGACGGCGTGCCGGAAGGGACGGTCGTCACAATCCGTTTTCCATTACCAGAGAGGGGAGAATAACCAATGGGATATCGCGTTGTAATAGGGGATGACGAATCGATCATCCGTATGGATTTATGTGAAATGCTGGAAGATGCCGGCCATACCGTCGTCGGGGAAGCGGCTGATGGCGTCGAGGCCCTCGATTTAGTACGCAAGGAGAAGCCGGACATCGTCCTCCTGGACATCAAGATGCCCCGCCTGGACGGCATCCACGCGGCCCGCATGATCGGCCACGAAGGCCTGGCACCGGTCCTGCTGCTCACGGCATACAGCCAGCAGGATATCGTCGACAAGGCCAAGGACTCCGGGGTCCTCGGCTATCTGGTCAAACCGGTCAGCCCGGTGAATCTCTTCCCGGCCATCGAAATCGCTATTTCCCAGTTCCGCCACCAGCGCGAAGTGGCCCAGCAGCTCGATGATATGAACGAACGCATCGAGACGCGCAAAGCCGTCGACCGGGCCAAAGGCTGCCTCATGGACTTATATCATATATCCGAACACGAAGCTTACCGCCGGTTGCAGCAGTACAGCATGAAGAACCGGAAATCCTTGAAAGCCGTGGCCGATGCGGTCGTCGCCAGTGCGGAAAAGATAAAAAGTCAAAAAAAATAAAACGTTTCAGGAAAAAGTCAGGGCTAAGGCCTTGACTTTTTTACCTTTAATGGCTAATATATATATTGTAAGTTAGCACTCAGAAGTATGGAGTGCTAATAAAAAGTAGCAACTTACTTTTAAGGAGGAATATAAAATGTTAAAACCGTTAGGAGATCGCGTAGTTATCCGTGTATTGGAACAGGAAGAAAAAACTGCAAGCGGTATTTTTTTACCGGACACTGCTAAAGAAAAACCGAGCCAGGGCGAAGTCGTAGCCGTAGGTCCGGGCAAAGTACAGGACGACGGTAAACGCGTTGCTTTGGATGTCAAAGTAGGCGACAAGATTATTTTCTCCAAATATGCCGGCACAGAAGTCAAGTTCGAAGGCACCAAATATTTGATCGTCAGCGAACGCGACATCTTGGCTATCATCTAATAAATCATCAATTTAAAACTACTTAACTTTCACATAGGAGTGTGTTCAACATGGCTAAACAGATTTTGTTCAACGAAGATGCACGCCGCGCTCTCGGCAAAGGCGTAGACGCTTTGGCAAATGCCGTAAAAGTTACTTTAGGGCCTAAAGGCCGCAACGTCGTTCTTGACAAGAAATTCGGCGCACCGACCATCACTAACGATGGTGTTACCATCGCTCGCGATATCGAATTGGAAGATCCCTTTGAAAACATGGGCGCACAGCTCGTCAAAGAAGTCGCAACCAAGACTAACGACGTCGCTGGTGACGGCACGACGACAGCTACCATCCTGGCACAGGCTATGATCCAGGAAGGCATGCGCAACGTCGCAGCCGGTGCTAACCCGATGATTCTCAAACGGGGCATTGAAAAAGCTGTCGCTAAACTCGTCGAAGAAATCAAGAAACGTTCTATCGCCGTATCCGATAAAGCTTCCATCGCTCAGGTCGCTTCCATTTCGGCTGGTGACGAAGAAGTCGGCGGCCTCATTGCTGATGCTATGGAAAAAGTCGGCAAAGATGGTGTCATCACCGTTGAAGAATCGAAGACTATGGGCACGCAGCTCTCCGTCGTCGAAGGCATGCAGTTCGACCGCGGCTACATTTCTCCGTACATGGTAACGGATCCGGATAAAATGGAAGCTGTCATGAGCGAACCGTATATCCTCATTACGGACCGTAAAATCGCTTCTATCCAGGAAATGCTCCCGGTTCTCGAAAAAGTCGTCCAGGCTGGTAAAGAACTCCTCATCATCGCTGAAGACGTCGAAGGCGAAGCACTGGCAACCTTGGTCGTCAACAAACTCCGTGGTACTTTCAAAGCGGTTGCTGTCAAAGCTCCGGGCTTTGGTGACCGCCGCAAAGCAATGCTCCAGGATATCGCAACCCTTACGGGCGCTACGGTTATCACAGAAGATGTAGGCCGTAAACTCGACAGCGTTACCATGGAAGACCTCGGCACAGCTCGTCAGGTCCGCGTAACGAAAGACGAAACGACCATCGTTGAAGGCCACGGTGATCCTCAGGCCATCAAAGACCGCGTTGCTCAGATCAAAGCCCAGATTGCTGAAACGACGTCTGATTTCGACAAAGAAAAATTGCAGGAACGTTTGGCTAAGATGTCTGGCGGCGTAGCTGTCATCGAAGTCGGCGCTGCTACCGAAGTCGAATTGAAAGATAAAAAATATCGCCTCGAAGATGCCCTCAACGCTACCCGCGCAGCTGTTGAAGAAGGTATCGTAGCCGGCGGCGGCACGACCCTCATCGACATCCTCCCGGCTCTCGACGAATTCAATGAAGACGGCGACGTACAGACGGGTATCAACTTGGTCAAACGCGCTATCGAAGCTCCGCTCCGCCAGATTGCTGAAAACGCTGGCCTCGAAGGCTCGGTCATCGTTGCTAAAGTCAAAGCAGCTGAAGACGGCGTAGGCTTCAACGCCCTCAAAGAAGAATATGTCGACATGGTCAAAGCTGGTATCGTCGACCCGGCTAAAGTAACCCGTACAGCTCTCCAGAACGCAGCTTCCATCGCAGCTCTCGTCCTCACGACAGAAACCTTGGTCGCTGACAAACCGGAACCGGCTCCGGCAGCTCCGGCAGCTCCGGCTGGCATGGGCGGCGGTATGCCCGGCATGATGTAAATAAAAATTCAAAAGTGCTGTAAATACGATGGTTAAGGCGTTTATAAGGCCTTGAAAATCGTGTTCAGAGAACAAAACGAGAACAAAAAAAATTAGCCTCTTGCGAAATCAACCGCAAGGGGCTTATTTTTATGCCTTATTTAGCAGCTCATCAAACTTTTCTGCCGTCTCCGTGGCCAGCGTTTTTGTGATGTGCAAGTATATCTGCCGGGTGATCGTATCATCGGAGTGCCCAAGCCGCTTCATGATTTGCACCAGGTCTATGCCGGCCTCTGCCAGCAATGACGCATGAGTATGGCGAAAAATATGTGGGTGTATGTGAAGGCTCACCGGGGTATTCATCAGACGCTGAATACGGTCTATACGAGTCTGTACGAGCCGCTGGGTAAGTGGGTGCCCAGGATGGGCAGGAGCCGTAAAAACGAAGCCTAATTTACTGCCCTTGGGGTAATGCCATAGCTCTTTATATTCAATCCGGAGTTTAGAGGCTTGAAACTTGAATGCAGCCAGTACCTTTTCCAGATGTGCCGGCATAGTGACGACTCGCACCGACGTTTCTGTCTTCGGAGGAAGGAACTCGTATTTTTCAGCGTTATTCGTCGGATTGTAAAGCGTCTTGGATACCTTGACCACATTCTGCTTGAAGTCTATGTCTTCCCAGGTGAGCGCCAGGGCTTCACCAATTCGTAAGCCCGTATAAGCCAGCAGCGTAAATAAAGGATAGTCGGGCATAATTCCTTTTTTCTTCGCTGTTTCCAAAAAATCAAGAAGCTGAGACTTTTCCAGATAAGCAGGGACGTTTTCGTCCGGATCTACGATTTTCCGTTTTGGCCGTGGGACCGTGGCGAATTCCGTCGGGTCTGAATAAATAAGCTCGTATTCTAGGGCCCGCTTGAAAATCATTTTGGCTGTAGCATGGATGCCTGAAATGGTATTCGGAGCCAGCGTCTTCGTAAGAAACAGCAAAGCATCCTGATATTGCTTCTTATGAATTTCTTGAACGGGGATTTTTTCAAAGTACCGGTTCAGGTGCCCCAGCTGGTGTTTTCGGATCCGGACAGACGATACTTTAGCTGTAGTTGCGTATGCCTTTAGCCACTCCTTAGCAAAATCCCCGAACGTCACAGCTTCCGGCCGTGCGAAGCCTTTAGTCCGATACCGCTGCAGCGCTTCCTCTCCAGCTATCCTGGCATCCTTTGCCCGCTTGAAACCACCTTTTTCTTTCTGTTGCCTTTTCCCCGTTCTCGGGTTTTTACCTATATCAATTTTGTAGGCCCATAGCCCCGACGGCTTTTTGTAAACGTGCATGAGTTACCTCCTTCCTTTACCAGTATATTTCGGCACCGTGTTAAAATATGCCGGCTTTTATTTTTATTATAGTGTATAGCTAATACTTAATGTGTAATTCTTTTGCCTTTTTTGTAACAAAGTTAAATTCAGCAGAATACCATTGATCGATTCCGTTAGCACTATACCAAATTCGATTTTTCGTATTCAAAATTATCGGAGCTTGAGTCAAAAAATCGTTAATAGAAGTCGGGGGATATTTTTTAAAAGACCAGATGGCATGATGAGAAATCATGTTTCCATATCTTTCATCATGATAAATAAGATCCTTATAAAGACTTCCTGCTCCATTAGGTTGTACCACAGCAACATTTGCCATAAGTTCGTAAGAATTTTTAGTTCCTGTTAAAATGACGTTTATGTTATTAGGCTCAATATACATCTTATTCCCTAATTTATCTGTTGTTACATAAGACCATTGAGCAATATCCATTGCATATACACAAATCGAAGATAGAAGGAAAAAGATATTAAAAATTAACCATATCTTTTTTAATTGTAACTTCATGATTATTCCTCCTTTTAATATGGCCAAATAGCATGATATAAGATATCCCCCATTGAATCAGGAATAATAGGTTCAAATTTTAAATATGTAGGCACATGTTGATAAAGAACAACTCCATTAGCGTTATAATTTGTGTTTGAAATTATAGCTAACATTTTATTCCTACGATCCACATAAACTCTAGTGACAGAAAACTTACCATTACTTCTCATGATTTTAGTCCAAACTTTAGCAGACATATCTGTTTTGATTACATCGTTATTGTCAACATACCATTGTGTTCCGTCCGGGGTAGTCCCTAGCCAATACCAATTGGCGGCGAAACTAGAAGAGGTAAAAGAAAAAAGTATAAATAGTAAAAGTAAAATTTTTTTCATTTTACCACGACCTTCGGCTTTCAATGACTTTTCCTAAAATTCGGACAGGCAGTTCTTCTATTTGCTGGTTGGAGTAGAAGTGGGGCTCATACACATCCGGATTGAACCCATAAAGCATGATGCCGCCGGTGACTTTTTTTACCTGTTTAATAGTAGCTTCATCCCCATTGACCAGGACAATTGCAATATCGCCTGTTTCCACATCTGCCTGCTTTTTTACAATGACCACATCACCTTCCTCTAATTTGGGTAGCATTGAATCACCCTTGACTTGCAATGCAAAAAATTCACCAGTCGCGGCAAGTTCCGGGGTGATTTCTTCGTAGTCTAATATCTCTTCCACGGCTTCGATAGGGATGCCCGCCACGACACGCCCGAGCACGGGGATGCGGACGCCTTTTTTATCTCTGGGTTGTGCAGTGACCCCTTTTAACAGATAGTCCGTTGTGACATGAAAGAAATCAGCTAGTGCGACAGCTTCATCATCCCTCAAAGGGCGTTTCCCTAACTCAATTCTATTAAGGACTATACGGTTCATTCCTATAGCAGCCGCAACTTCTTTTTGTTGTAAATCTCGTTCTTTTCTCAGTTTCGTAATTCTTTGTCCAGATGTCATTTTTATCACCTCTGATTATTTACAATTTGTAACTTAATTTAATTATAATAGTTACAAATTGTAAAATCAATTAAAGTTATAAATCATAACCAATTATATTGACAAGTTACGTTTTGTAAATTATAATAATGGCATAGAAAGTTACAAAACGTAACTATATAAAGGAGGTGATACCATGCCGAAGGTTAATCTCAAATTCATTAAAAAGAGAAGAAAAGAGCTTCATATTACTCAGGCTCAAATGGCTACTGCGTTAGGCCTTAGCTCATCTTCTGGGTATAATCACTATGAAAACGGTAATCGCCGCTTTACTGCCAATCTTATGCCAATGATGGCAAAAATACTTAAGTGCAGTATAGAAAATCTGTACACTTAATTTTTACCCATTTAAGTTACAAAATATAACTTATAAAGGAGGCGCGTAGCATGACAAGCAAGGAAAAGGAACTGTTGAAATCCCGATTCCAACAACGCTGGGGGCAGGCCATCTGCGTACAGCAGTGGGCAAAGGAAGGCAAAAACGGCTGGACCAAAGAAGGCGCGAAGGAATTTGCCAACATTGCCTGTGGGTATATGTACGCCATCGGGGATGTCCTGGAAGCCAGCATGAAGCAGAGCAAGGCGGCGGACATTGTCCGCGGCTGGGCCGATGAAGTAGAAGAAAAATTGGGGTCATCGTTGGAATAAAGGGGGGGTACTAAATATGAATGAAGATATTTATAAGGGGTTACCCCCGATTTTAACGGCAAAAGATGTGGCCGAATTCTTGCGGATTGGCATAAACCAGGCCTACGAAATCATTCATAAAATTGGTTTCCGGTACGGGCGTACCGTCCGGTGTACAAAAACTCAGTTAATTGGCTTCGTGGAAGGAGGTGGAAGAAACCATGAAGACGATGAAGATTTACGAACACAAAGCTATTAAGCTGAAACATAAACCGCGCTTCCGGATGATCCGAACGGGGCTGGCCATCATGACCGCCTTCGGTATCGGGCTGTACATTGGCAGCACGACGCCATGGTCCCAGGCCGAAACGGTCGCCGCTGATACGGCCATCATCCACGTCGTCGACAAAGATGAAACGCTGTGGGAAATCGCTGGCCCTATCGCTGATAAGACCGGGCAGGACGTCCGGGAGGTCATCTACCAGATTCAGATCAACAACGATTTGGGACCGAATCCAACATTAAAGCCAGGTCAGCGGTTAGTCATTCGCTACTAAAAAAAATGGCTGCTGCCGGCAACCGCCGACAACAGCCACATACCAAAATACTCAAATTTATTATATCAGATGGAGGTAACTTATGGAACTGCAAAATCAGAATAAAGAAAAAATTATCCATGCATTTGAAGAACTGACATTATTTTTAATACAGGATGCAATGCATAGTTCTGTAACTACAATAAACCCTGATACCATCAGGGAAATCAGAGAAAATGTGGTACTAATTACCGCGCATCTTTAACAGTTAGACATAAGAAAGGATGAGAGATATGTCAGTAAAAATCAGACAGTTAGAAATTGAAAATGTGAAGCGCGTCAAGGCCGTTACGCTGACGCCGACGGAAAACGGGCTGACCGTCATCGGCGGCCGGAATGGCCAGGGCAAGACTTCTGTATTGGATGCCATTGCCTGGGCACTGGGCGGCAACAAGCTCAAGCCGTCTGAATCGCAACGTATTGGCAGCGCCGCTCCGCCGTCTATCCACATCGAACTCAGCAACGGCCTGGTAGTGGAACGCAAGGGTAAGTCTTCGGCCCTTCATGTCATCGACCCGTCAGGGCAGAAAGCCGGCCAGCAGCTCTTAGACAGCTTCATCGAAAAGCTGGCCCTGAACCTGCCGAAATTCATGGATTCCCGGAATGATGAAAAGGCCGAGACGCTCTTACAGATTATCGGCGTCGGGGACCAGCTGGCCGTTTTAGACCGCCAGGAAAAGTCACTGTACAATCAGCGCCTGGAAGTCGGCCGGATTGCTGACCGCAAGAAGAAGCACGCGGAAGAACTGGCTTGGTATCCCGATGCGCCGGCAGAACCGGTCAGTGCGTCTGAGCTCATCAAGCGACAGCAGGCTATTCTGGCCAAAAATACCGACAACCAGCGCAAGCGGGATATGCTGGAAAGTTTAAGGGATCAGCAGACCTGCATCGATGTGGAACTGGATAAAATTGATGACAAAATGAATGAACTGGAAGCTAAGAAGAAAGCGCTCATCAATGAACGTACCGCCGTCACAGCTGATATCAACAGTGCTGAAACGGCTTCAGTGAACTGGCAGGATGAAAGTACGGCCGAACTGGAACAGGATATCGCTAACATTGACGCCATCAACACCAAAGTCCGGGCCAATGCCGAAAAGAACCGGGTCCAGGCCGAAGCTGATGAGCTGGCCGGCCAGTACGGCGATCTGACCCAGCAGATTGAATCCGTGAAAGAACAGCGGATGAAACTGCTGGATTCGGCAGACATGCCCCTGCCAGGGCTGTCGGTCCAGGATGGCGAGCTGACGTATAACGGGCAGAAATGGGATTGCATGAGCGGCGCAGAACAACTGCAAGTCGCGACAGCCATCGTCCGTAAGCTCAATCCGGACTGCGGCTTTGTCCTCATGGATAAGTTGGAACAGATGGACCCGGAAACCCTGGCCGCCTTCGGCCAATGGCTGGAAGGGGAAGGGCTACAGGTCATCGCTACCCGCGTCGGGACTGATGACACCTGCAGTATCATCATCGAAGATGGATACATCAAAGAAGACCGTCCGCAAGAAGCTCCACAGCCGGAAACAAAAGCAGAAACGCCGAAGTGGACGCCTGGTACGTTTTAGAAAGGAGTAAATCATGAAGATCATCTCAGGGAAAATCATAAAGCCTCAGAAAGTTGTCATCTACGGCCCGGAAGGTATCGGCAAGTCAACGTTTGCCGCGCAATTCCCCAAGCCCCTGTTCATCGACACGGAAGGCAGCACGTCGCACCTCGAAGTAGACCGCCTGCCCAGGCCGACGTCCTGGCAGATGCTCAAGCAGTATATCAAGGACCTCAAAGGGGATACGATGGGCTACCATACCCTGGTCATCGATACGGCGGATTGGGCCGAACGGCTCTGCGAAGAAGCTGTCTGCCAGTCCAATGGGAAGGTAGGCATTGAAGACTTTGGGTATGGCAAGGGCTACACCTACGTCAAGGAAGAATTCGGCCGGCTCTTAGACAGCTTGTCGGATTTAATTGACGCCGGCATGAATGTCGTCCTGACCGCTCATAGTATCATCCGTAAGTTCGAACTCCCCGAAGAAACAGGCGCCTACGACCGGTATGAACTGAAATTAGGACAAAAAGCCGGCAACCAGTGCGCTGCCCTGGCCAAAGAATGGGCGGACATGGTTCTCTTCGTGAATTACAAGGAAATCGTCATCACGACGAAGGACAACAAGAAGAAAGTCAGCGGCGGCAAGCGAGTCATGTATACGGCACACAACCCGTGCTGGGATGCCAAGAACCGGCACGGCCTGGCCGAAGAACTGCCTTTTGACTATCAGGAAATCGCGCACTGCATCCCGGTCATGAATACAACGCCGCCGCAGCCGGGACCTGCTGACCCGGACCCGATTCCGGAAGCACCTGCCCCGCCCAAAGAATCGCCGAAGCCGCCTGTCCAGGCAGAAACCAAGCAGCCCGACGTCCAGGCACCCGAAGCTATTCCCCAAGCACTGGCGGACCTCATGGCAGCCAATAACGTTACGCCCCAGGACATTCAGCAGGCCGTAGCGTATAAAGGATATTTCCCGGCCGATATGCCGATTGCAGATTACCCGGAAGACTTCGTCATGGGATGTCTGGTAGCGGCTTTTCCGCAGATGTTGCAGGTTATCAATCAGTTAAAGAAAGTTCCGTTTTAATGTTTTGATTAGGAGGTAATGACAATGACAGAAGAACGCACATTTAGTTGGGATGATGAATTTACCGAAGTGGAGGACTCGTTTCAAATCGTCCCTCCCGGTGATTATGATTTTACGATCGTTGAATTCGAGCGGGCCCACTTCGACGGCAGCGACAAGATGCCGCCCTGCCCGATGGCCAAGCTGACATATGAAGTGCAGACGCCAGACGGCACGAAAGGGCGCATCCGCCAGAATCTCTTCCTGCACTCCAAAAGTGAATGGCAGCTGACTAACTTCGCCTGCGCTGTCGGCATGATGCAGCGTGGTGATGGCCACTTCAAAATTGCCTGGAATCAGCTCATCGGAGCGACAGGCCGTATGCAGGTCAGCGTCCGCAAGTACAACGGGAAAGATTACAACGACGTGAAACGCTTCTACGACAAGACGGCAGCTCCCAAGGCTTCACAGCCGCAGAGTCAGCCGGCGCAGCGTCCCGCCTACACACAGGGGGCGTTCTAAATGAGCAGCGACGTCACGCTGCGTCCCTATCAGCAGGAGGCCGAACAGGCCGTCCTGCATGAATGGGACAGCGGCCATACCAAAACACTCCTGGTCCTTCCCACAGGGACCGGCAAGACCATTGTCTTCGCCAAAATCGCTGAGGACCGGGTCCGGGTCGGCGAACGGGTCCTTATCATGGCCCATCGCGGCGAGCTCCTGGAGCAGGCCAGCGATAAGATCGAGAAAGCGACAGGGCTGAAAAGTGCCGTAGAGAAGGCCGAACAGACCTGCATCGGGTCCTGGCGGCGCATCGTCGTCGGCAGTGTCCAGACACTGACACGGGAAAAGCGGCTGCATCAATTCGCGGCGGACTACTTCGACGCAATCATCATCGACGAAGCCCATCACAGCGTCTCAGACAGCTATCAGCGCGTCTTACAGTACTTTGGCGATGCCAAGGTCTTAGGCGTCACAGCCACACCGGACAGGGCCGATATGCGCAATCTGGGGAGCTACTATGATAGCCTGGCTTACGAATACAGCTTAGTCCAGGCCATCAAGGAAGGCTACCTCTGCCGTATCGTAGCCCAGACGATTCCACTACAGATCGATATTTCCGGCGTCGGCTTTTCGGCCGGCGACTACAAGGCGGGTGAGCTGGGGACGGCACTGGACCCGTATCTCGACCAGATTGCCAGGGAAATGCAGGACTACTGCAAAGACCGAAAGACCGTCGTCTTCCTGCCGCTCGTTGCGACAAGCCAGAAGTTCTGTGACATCCTAAATGAAGCCGGCTTCCGGGCCGCCGAAGTCAATGGCAACAGCGAAGACCGGGCGCAGGTCCTGGCCGACTTTGATGCCGGCAAATACAACGTCCTCTGTAACTCCATGCTGCTGACGGAAGGCTGGGACTGCCCATCTGTAGACTGCGTCATTGTCCTGCGGGCTACGAAGAGCCGCAGCCTGTACAGTCAGATGGTTGGACGCGGTACGCGGCTCTTCCCAGGCAAGAAAGAAGTGCTGCTCCTCGACTTCTTGTGGAACACGGAAAAGCACGAGCTGTGCCGCCCGGCCTGCCTCATCGCCGAAACGGAAGACGTGGCCAAGAAGATGACGGAAAAACTCAACGAGTCTGGCGAGCCAACAGACCTGGAAGTCCTGGAAAAGGACGCGGCAGAAGACGTCGTCGCCGACCGCGAAGCCGCTCTGGCAGAAAAGCTGGCAGCCATGAAAAAGCGCAAGCGGAAACTGGTAGATCCGCTGCAGTTTGAAATGTCCATCCAGGCGCAAGACCTGGCAGATTACGTACCTTCATTTGGCTGGGAAATGATGCCGGCATCGGACAAGCAGCTGAAGGCCCTGGAAAAGTTCGGTATCTTCCCCGATGAAATCGAAAATGCCGGCAAGGCTAAGCTGCTGCTGGACCGGCTCATCAAGCGCAAGGAACTGGGGCTTGCAACGGCTCGGCAAATCCGACTGTTGGAGGCCCGCGGCTTCCGGCATGTCGGCACCTGGTCCTTTGCAGCGGCGTCTAAGCTCATCGGGCGTATTGCAGCCGCTGGCTGGAGGATGCCGGCCGGTATCATCCCGGCGACGTACCAGCCAGAATAAAGGAGGGCGGGCATATTGGAAAACATCAATCTCATACCCCTCCTGGACTATATTGACCCGTCGTTCTGCACCTATCAGGAGTGGGTAAATGTAGGCATGGCGTTAAAACTCGAAGGCTACAGCGTCGCCGACTGGGATACCTGGAGCCTTCGCGACGCTGGCCGGTATCATTCCGGCGAATGTGTCCGGAAGTGGAACACTTTTGACAATAACGCTACGTCTTTAGTTACCGGTGCTACGATTGTCGACATGGCGAAGCGGGGCGGCTGGACCTCATCAGCCGGCCCCGACATCGCTTATGACTGGGACGACTTGATTCCCGAACGGGATGACCAGGTCGTTGTCGACAAGAACTGGGTCGAAGGACGGGAGCTGGAAGCCCCCGGTGATAACTGGGACCCAGTCAAAGACCTCATCAAGTATCTTTCGACGCTGTTTGATAGTACCGACTACGTCGGCTATGTAACGAGTTCCTGGGAAAAAGACGGGAAGTTCCTGCCGAATAAAGGAAACTATGGCCGTACTGCCGGGGAACTCATCGAAGAGCTGACGGTCTGTGACGGGGACCTGGGAGCCGTCCTGGGGGACTACAACCCCAAGGTCGGCGCCTGGATCCGGTTCAATCCGCTGGACGGCAAAGGCGTCCGTAACGAAAACGTGACGGACTTCCGTTTCGCCCTGGTCGAGTCCGACTCGATGGAGCTGGAAAAGCAGAACGAAATCATCCGACAGCTGGAACTGCCCGTTGCCTGCCTGGTCTACAGCGGTGGGAAAAGCGTTCATGCCATCGTCCACATCGATGCCGGCAACTATGAAGAATATCGGAAGCGCGTCGACTACCTCTATGCCATCTGCCGCAAGAACGGCCTGGCCATCGACACGCAGAACCGGAACCCGTCCCGGTTGTCCCGGATGCCTGGCGTTATTCGGGATGGCAAGAAACAGTATCTCATCGACACCAACCTGGGCAAGGAAAATTTCGTGGAATGGCGCGAATGGATCGAGGCCGTCAACGACGATCTGCCGGAACCAGAAAGCCTGAAAGACGTATGGAACGACCTGCCGCCGCTATCGCCATCACTTATTGAGGGCGTGCTGCGGAAAGGGCACAAGATGATGCTGGCAGGCCCCTCGAAAGCCGGCAAGTCCTTCGCCCTCATCGAGATGGCCATTGCTATCGCCGAAGGACGGAAGTGGCTCAACTGGTACTGCTCCCAGGGGCGCGTCCTGTACGTCAACCTGGAACTGGACCGGCCGAGCTGTCTGCACCGCTTCAAGGACGTATATGACGCCCTGGGATGGCCGGCCAACAACATTGCCAATATCGACATTTGGGAACTGCGCGGCAAATCTATCCCGATGGACAAGCTGGCGCCGAAGCTCATCCGCCGGGCAGCCAAGAAGAACTACACGGCCATCATCATCGACCCGATTTATAAGATCATCACAGGCGACGAAAACAGCGCCGACCAAATGGCCCACTTCTGCAACCAGTTCGACAAGGTCTGCACCGAGTTGAACTGCGCCGTCATCTACTGCCACCATCACAGCAAGGGTGCCCAGGGAAGCAAGCGGTCCATGGACCGGGCCAGTGGCTCCGGCGTCTTCGCCCGCGATGCCGATGCCCTGCTGGACATGATTCAGCTGAACACGTCGGATCAGGTCGGCCTTCCGGGGACGGCCTGGCGCATCGAAGGCACGCTCCGTGAGTTCAAGCCATTCAAGCCTTTGAACATCTGGTTCGAATACCCCATCCATCGCATTGACGACAGCGGCGAACTAGAAAAGCTTACGCCGGACTGCGATAAAGATCCGCGACAGAAGGGACGGGAAACGCAAACGAAAAGAAAAGAAGCGCAGAAAGCTCAGATTGAAAGCGCCTATAATGCTTGTCTGATTAATGGTCAAGTTACAATTAGTGATTTGGCAGAATATATGGACAAGACTGAAAGAACTATCAGGGCTTACATAAAAGAAAGACCTGACTTTGAAGTAAAAAATAGTATTGTTGAAAAAAAAAAACAGTGAAATCCGTACGGTTTTCACAATTTCCCTATTATGTATAGTACCGAATAATTAAGCGAAAATGGTATGAATTTCCGTATAAAAATCCGGAAATCGTGAAGGAAATCCGTTATATATATAAGAGATTTCCTTCTGCATAAAATCCGTGTGGGTCCTGGGGAAAATAGTACTAAAAAAATGGTGCTGAAAGCCACCATTTTCTTTTAACGTACTATTTCCCCTTACAGGACCATGCGGCGACGAAAGGAGTAGAAAAAATGATATTATCGGAGCCATCAGAAATGAATAGAAAAGACAACTTAATTTCACTTGCTATGAGGCATGTAATAACAGCGTGTGTTTCATTAGATTGCAATGACTGCCCCTTTTACGATACAGGTACATATTTTAACTGCCTACTGGGTATCCATGAACTTGGCGGTTGTCCCTATGAATGGGATCTGGACGCTTTGGAAAGGAGGAATCATGATGACAGATAAAGACATGATTCATTTTTTCGTACCCATGCAGCGGATTCCGTCGGCGACGCATCAGATGAAGAAGCTCGTCGTCGGACGTGATGGCAAGCCCCATACGTACGAGCCGCCGGCGGTCAAGGAAACGCGGGCCCTGTTCATGGCCAGCTTTACGAAGTTCCGACCGGAACAGCCTCTCATGGGGCCTGTAGCCTTGACGACGAAATGGCTGTACCCGCCGACGAAACTGCACCCGGAAGGGACCTGGAAGGCGACCAAGCCCGATACGGATAACCTGGTCAAGATGCTCAAGGACGTCCTGACGTCGCTGGGATTCTGGCGGGATGACGCCCAGGTCGCTTCGGAATGCATCCAGAAGTTCTACGCTCCTCAGTCCGGTATCTACGTCCAGATCGAACCGCTGGACGACGATTAGGAGGCGCCTATGGGACGGAATGAAATGATTGCCCGGGCCCGGTCCGCGTTCCGTGAAGTGTTGGAAGCTATGGAAACGCCTCATGCCCAGCTCCTGCAGCGTGATCCAGACATCAAAGGTCTGGTGGAAAATATCGTACAGCATGTGGAAAACGCCAGGAAGCCGGAAAACTGGCCCGTCGAGGAATATCCCGACGATTTCGAGAAATACCACCCGTCGGACCGGTGGCAGTGGGCCTGGCTGCTTTTACAGGCGGCCGTTTTGGACAGTGATTTTGCAACCATCCTTTGTGCACTGCGTGCCAATGGCTGTGAACTGGTCAAGGATGACGACTATGGCTATGTTATCCGACCTATTATCGGTGCCCATGGATGGAAAGACATCGACCAGTACAACGAGACGAAGGAACCGCTGAACGATTATGTGAATTTATTATTACCTCTGCTGAAACGGCTGCGGGAAGAAGATCAGAAAGGTCATGTCGTCCCACAGCGTGAATTGCAGCAGGGGAAGTTAGGAGAGAGAGGATGATTGAAATCAATCGAACGAAAGTTATTATGTGGAAGCTGATTGCAGGATACTGTGTAGTGTTCTGGATTGCCTTCGCGGTTGCTCTCATTTATTGCTTACGATAGGAGAGATTTATGATGGAAGATAATTGGTACACACCTGGTCCTGTCCACTGCCGGCAGATGACCGAAGAAGAAAGACAGTATTATCAAGAACAACGTCGGAAACGGCATTTCCCCTGGCAATCGAAACAAGGCCAGCGGGATTTGAATGGGCATCAGTGGGGCAAACATTGTCCGCCGGTATTGCGATTCAAACGAAAGGCAGGTCATGGACATGAAGATTGAAGTAAAAGTGAATGGGGAGTGCGTCGAACCAGCGCTCATTAAACGACTCGACTCGATATGTAAAAGCCTATGGGGCATTATTCCAGGTGGGGCGAAACGCTACTATGGCGTAAGGGGCTGGCAGCGTTCCTGCCGGAATCACGCCGTAAAAAGCCGGGTCCGCCATGCAAAACGAAAAGCGACCCGCGGGTATCGTTATAAGGGTGGTAAATAAAACGTTTTAGTTTCGCCACTACGGGATTTGAATTTTATTTACGGTAAATTACACATAGACGGAAGGAGTAAGGGCGTGGGACGCAAAAATAGACGACGAAAGAAAGAGCCGTCACTCACGTCATGGACTCACCGGCCAGAGTCGTCCCAGGAAGTCCGGAGCCGCTGCGCATTCTGCGGGCGGCTCTTGGATGACGGGGACTTTTACTGGTTTCCGGATGAGTTCGGGCAGTTTGTGCGGAAGTGCAAGAACGAGCGGGATTGTTCCGCTCATCGTAAAGACGAAGCCGAAGAGGCGTTCCGTCGTGCTTTTAAAGGGAGGTAGTTCAATGTCAATCGTTCAAGGCCATAATGACTATGTTCTGATTATTACTAATTATCTGCTAAACTATGTCGCCTTTACGGACTACATTAAAGACATGGAAATGCGTATCGACGACATTACCTGGATGCTTAATGAAGAGCCGGCCCCGAAAGTCCCAACTTTGTCGGGGTCCGGCGGTTGTGGCGGCGGTGACGGGACGAGTCCGCAAGAATCGGACTACCTTCGTCATGAACAGCTCAAGGAAGAACGGAAGCGACTACAACAGAACGTCAAGGACATCAAGACACGCATGGACCGCCTGGCGAAATGCTTCCATGAATTGGATGAAACAGACCAGAAGATTTTAGAGATCTACTACATCGACGGCGCGAAAAGCTGGGAATGGACGGCCAAGATGGTCAATGCCAGCACGTCGTTCTGCTTCAAGCACGGCAAAGACGCCTTGCAGGAACTGGCCAACCGTTACTTCGGACTGCGGGCCATGCCCATACAAACACGATTTGTTTTTATAGATTAAGTGTTTTGTGGATAGATTGTGGATAACTTTTATTTGGGAAATATCCCGCGAATGAAAAAGGCGAAAAAGTGCGGTATAATAGAACCATGAGAGAGGGGGAGCCAAGGGACGCGAAGTTACACCGGTTATGTACTGCGTTCCGGCTCCACACACTGTCTCATTTCAGGCACGCCTCCTTGTAAAATAGATGTGGTGCCCTGCTTCGGCGGGGCTTCATGGCTGGGTAGCTCAATGGCAGAGCCAGAAGCTTCCAAACCTCTATCATGCCGGTTCGAGTCCGGCCCCGGCCTTCCTTCCTGCTCATCACGGGCAGGATGCATGGGAGCGTAGCGCAACAGGTAGAGCGATGGTCTCCAAAACCATGTGTTGAAGGTTCAAGTCCTTCCGCTCCTGCCACAAAAACGAATAATGCGTATAAGGAACTTAGCTGCAGGTCTTGCCGGAAGCAGGACTGGACAGGGGTTCCTTTTTTTATTGTCTGTAAGGGCGGGTGGTGAGTATGTAGATGAGTCTGACGGAGAAACAGAAACGGTTCATTGATTTTTATATTGAGACGGGAAACGCAACAGAGGCGGCCAGAAAAGCAGGATATGCGTCAAAAGCCGCGTACGCGACGGGCGCTGAAAACCTAAGAAAACCTCAGATTAAAGCCGCTATCGATGCCAGACTCAAGGAACTGGAGGACAGCCGCATCGCAAAAGCGGACGAGGTCCTGAAGTTCCTGACGGCGACGCTGCGCAGCCAGGTCACGGAACCGCATGTCATTGTGGAAGGCACTGGCGATGGATGCAGTGAAGCGAAAGTCATTGAGACCGGCCCGTCCGTCCGGGACCGCATTGAAGCGGCGAAGAACCTGCTCAAGCGATACCCGACAGAAATGAATTCGAAAGAGCAGAAGCTGCGGCTGGCAAAACTCGAACAGGAATTGAAGGAAGCCGCGCAGGATGAGGCCGATGACGTGATGATCATCGACGACCTGGGAGATGAAGACGATGAAGAAAGTACGACTCAGTAACATCATAGCGCCGCACTTCTGGGGACTGCACCGCGATATTAAACGCCACGGGCACACGTATTACTGGCTTGAGGGCGGCCGCGGCAGCACGAAGTCATCCGACATCAGCGTGGAGATCCCGCAGCTTTTAATCATGAATCCTGAATGTCATGCTGTAGTGCTGCGGAAAATCGGCAATACCATAAAGAACTCGGTGTATCCACAAATGCAGTGGGGCATTGACGCTCTGGGGCTGACCAGTAAGTTCCGGTTCAAGACATCGCCTCATGAAATCACGTACAAGAAGACGGGCCAGAAAATCCTTTTCTTTGGCGTCGATGATCCGCAGAAAATCAAGTCCATCAAGCTGCCTTTTGGCTACGTCGGGATTGTCTGGTGCGAGGAATTGGATCAGTTCAGTGGCATGGAAGAAATCCGTAACCTGAACCAGTCGCTTCTTCGCGGCGGTCCTCGTTTCTGGGAATTCTGCTCATTCAACCCGCCGAAGTCGCAGAATAACTGGGTGAATGAAGAGAAACTCTTCGACGACCCGGACAGACTGGTGCATCACTCAACGTACCTGGGCGTTCCGAAGGAATGGCTCGGGGACCGCTTCTTCGAGGATGCGGAAAAACTCAAGGCACGCAATGAAACGGCGTACCGGCATGAGTACCTTGGCGAAGTCACAGGCACGGGCGGCGCGGTCTTTGAAAACGTCGAAGAAATGACGATGAGCGACAAGCTCGTCCGGACATTCGACCGCCGCTATTACGGCCTCGACTTCGGCTTTGCTGTGGATCCATTGGCATTTGTCGCCATGTACTACGACGCCAAGCACGAAGACTTATACATCTTCGATGAGATTTACCAGCAGAAGATGACGAACGGCCAGGCGGCTGAACTGATAACGACACGGTCTAATCACGGCCGCATCCTTGCCGACTCTGCGGAACCGAAGAGCATCGCCGAAATGGCGGTGCTGGGCCTCCGCATCTCCGGCGCACGGAAAGGCCCGGACAGCATCGACTTTGGAATGAAATGGCTGCAGGGGAGAAACCGTATCTATATTGATAAACGGCGATGCCCGAACACGTACAAAGAGTTTATAACGTATGAGTACGAGCACAACAAAGACGGCCAGTTCGTAAGCGCATATCCAGATGCCAACAATCATAGTATCGACGCGGTACGCTATGGGTTGTCTGAAATCATGAACCGGGATAAAATCGTATCCCGGCGCGTTAATTTTTAGGAGGGAGCTTTTATGGATTACACGCTGCTTAAAGACGCTTATTATGGGTCCGGCGGCTTTGAAACGGGCCGGTACCTGAACAAGCATAAACGGGAAGCAGATGACGATTACCGCTTCCGCCAAAATAACGCATACTACTTGAATTATTTCAGCCCTATCGTCAACGCCTTGGTAGATCCTATTTTTAAAAGGCAGCCGTTGCGTGACTATTCCGGGCCGGCGGCCCCGACCATCAAGGAGTTTCTGAAAGACGTGGATACCAGTGGCACCGACATCCATATGTTCATGAAGCGGGCCGCCATCATGGCCAAAGTTTATGGCGTATCGTTTATCGTCGTCGACAATGTCCGTGAGCTACAGGCGCGGACGCTGGCCGAAATGCTGCAGCAGCGAGAATTTCCCTTTGCTTATGTTCTGGGGCCGCAGGATTTGGTGGAATATGGCGTTGATAAGACGGGCGCCCTGTTGTATATCCAATTCCAGGAAGTTGCCAGTATCAAGGACGGCGCGCCTCAATATCGGTACGTTTATTATGATCGTAATCGTTGGGAAGTCTGGGGCGATGAGCTCATGAAGTCGTCTGGCGAGCATGGCCTTGGATGTGTGCCGGTCGTGCCGCTCTTTTCGCGGATGCTGGAGCAGAAGACAATGCGCCCGGTGCCGGACCTGCTGCCGATTGCCCGGACGGCCAAAGCATTGTACAATCATTGTTCCTGGCTGGGTGAAATCCTGCGTAACCAGACGTTCCCACTGCTGACAATTCCGTCGCTGGACGTCAATGACCTGGTCGTCGGGACGAACAACGCGCTGGGGTATAATCCGGACTGCAGTCATGCGCCGGCATTCATTGCCCCGCCGTCCGACCCGGCAACGGTCTTGCAGAATCAGATTGCGTCGCTCATCCAAGAGATGTATCGCATGGCTAACTTGTCCTTCGTTATCAATACGTCGCAGAACAATAATAGCGGCATCGCCCGGCAATGGGAGTTTGAACGGACCAATCAGCAGTTGGCCAACTTCTCTCTGCAGTGTGCCAGAGCCGAAGAGTCTGTTGTGGAAGTCGTGGCCAAGTGGCTGAACAGCGATATTGAGTACACTGTAACGTACCCTGATGACTTCGGTATCGTCGACGTGGCCAATGAATTGACCCAGGCTCAGATGGTCCTGGATATGGATTTGACAGATGGCTTGCGGGAAGAAGTGCTCAAGAAAGTCATGGCAGCTTATTGCCCGGACATTCCTGATGAGCGCTTTGATGAGCTCGTTGAGCAGATGCAGAAGTCAGAGGAAGATAAGACGAATGCAGAGCCGACGGCCCCCGAAGGACCGCCAGAAGAGCCACCAACACCTAAGCCAGGTGATGGCAAGCCTGACGGGAGTGATGCTTGATGAAAAGCCCTATTTCGGGAATCTTGAAGCGTTTCAGCCAGGTCTTTCAGCTGGCTGTTGACGCCGTTGCCCCTTACGTCATCGACAACTTAGATGAAGATGGGGATGTCAAGGCTGTTGTAGAACAGGCCTGGCTTACCTATAAAATCAGCGATGTCTTCATGGATGCTGTCAGGCAGGCTGTCAAAGAGGCGTGTGAAGCCGGCTATGGGCAGACCATCCCCTTACTCCCTTCGCAACTCGAAGAAGCCTGGGATGAGTCAGGGATGACCTTGTCGAAGAAACTTCACGGTGCTGACAAAGAGATACGTGCCCGTGTCGTCGGTACCATCAAGAACCAGCTGAAACAGAACCGTCATGCCATGCAGGCGGCTCGGAATTTGTACGATGGATACCGCAGTGGGCAGGCAGTCGTCAGGCGGCAGGAAATGCCGAAGTATTTGCAGGATATTGTGAATTTTGCCAGGCGGTCGGAGCTGACAGAAGCAGATAAAGCGCAGATGCTCCGGCTCGTCCGCAGAGCTCGCCGACAAGTGGCATTAATAGGAGAACATGGCGCACCGAATCAAGCCCTTAGAACGGCATACAGCGAATTATTGAACGCCGTGGCCGATGGAAGCGAAAAGGCATTAGATAGAGCTGTTCATGTAGCCCTGGAAGAAAAAAGCCGTTACGTGGCCGAACGCATTGCCCGGACAGAAGCGGCCCGCGCCTGGGCTGATGGCTTCCATGCCCGTTACGATACGGACGAAGATGTTGCTGCCTACAAGTGGACGCTGTCCAGCCGTCATCCTCATTACGACATCTGCGACCTGTACGCGCAGGCAAACCTTTGGGGTTTGGGCCCGGGCATCTTCCCAAAAGATAAGACGCCCATACTGCCGGTTCATCCGCACTGCCTCTGTCACCTGTCGCTGGTCTATGTGACTGAAATCGACATGAGCCGACAGCGCAATCAAATCAAGGATGGCGGTGATGCTTACCTCAAGCGGCAATCTCATCAGAAACGCTGTTATTTACTGGGAATTGATGGTGCCAGCGCCTGGGAAAAGGGACAGGCTGACTGGCGCCAATATATGCGTAATTGGTCATCAATCACGGCAAAGAGCCGATTGCTGGAGAACGCAACAGATGAAAAAATTCCTTTAATAAAAAATGGATTTTAAGCAGACCGCAGGGCCTGCTTTTTTGTTGCAATTTTATATTTTGTCTTTTTGCCGCCAGACGCGGACCGCAGACGTAAAAGAACGGTTCTTTTTTATACCCAGGAGGTACAAAATGGCTTACACATTACAGCAAATTTTTGAAGCTTTAGGAAAAGTCGAAAACGGCGGCTCTATGGTAGCTGACTTGCAGACCGAGATCAGTAAAGTACGCAGTGAAGCGGCCAATAATCGAATCTCTCGGAACAAGGTGCTGGACGCCCTTGGATTGCGTGATGGCGATAATGTCGACGATTCTATCAAAAATTTAGCGACGACCTTGTCCGTCCTTCAGCAGTTAGGCGGAGACCCTCAGAAAATGGGGACGCAGATGGAAACACTGCAGAAACAGGTCAAGGATTTGACTGACAAGTATACGGCCAGCGAAAAGAAAGCTGCTGAAGAAAAGGCAAAGCGCATCCAGTCCGTCATGAAATCTCAAGTCATGGCTGCCCTTACAGATGGTAAGGCCGTCAAACCGGACGTTTTTGCACAGGTACTGCTTGGTAATATCAGCGCGAAAGATGATGGTAGCCTGGTCTATAAAGACGGGGATAAGGAGCTTTCAATCACAGACGGGGTAAAGGGCTGGCTTAGTGCCAATCCTTGGGCCGTAAAAAATGACAGCCACTCGGGCAGCGGTTCGTCTGGCGGTAGTGGATCCAATGGCAAGACGTATACAATGGATGATTTAAAAGACATGTCCAGGGCCGAAATCAATGAGCACTGGGCGGATATCAGTAAAGGAGTGAAAGAATAATGGCAATCACCACATTTATCCCTACGATTTGGGAAGCCAGATTGCTGGCACATCTCGATAAAGCCTTGATTTACGGCAACTTATGCAACCGTGATTATGAAGGCGACATTTCCCAGGCCGGCGATACGGTTATCATCAATCAGATTGGCGATATTGCTATCAAGGACTACAAAAAGACGGAAGACATCACACTGGATGACGTCGATGGCACGCCGACCCAGCTCAAAATCGACCAACAGAAATACTTTGCTTTCAAGGTCGACGATGTCGATGCCGCTCAGGCCAATGTCAACTTGATTGATGCGGCCATGCAGCGCGCTTCTTATGGCGTCCGCGATGTCGTGGATCAGTATATTGCCAGCTTCTACAAGAAAGCCGGCGTAACGAAAGGCCTTGGTACGGATACCACGCCGCTGGCATTGACTACAGCAGCACAGGCCTATGAATCCTTGGTCGACCTCAAATGTGCATTAGATGATAAGAACGTCCGGGCAGACGGCCGCTTCGTTGTCGTCCCGTCCTGGTTCTATGGCCTGATGCTTAAAGACGAACGCTTCGTTGCTGCTGGTACGGCCAAGACTGACGCCGTCCTGTCCAATGGGTTTATCGGCACGGCGGCCGGATTCAATATTTATCAGTCCAACAACGTCCCGAATACGGCCAATGCGAAGTACAAAATCCTGGCCGGCACAACGGATGCCATTTCCTTTGCATCCCAGGTCACCAAGACGGAAGCCTTCCGGCCCGAAAAATCTTTCTGTGATGCTATTAAAGGGTTGTTTGTTTATGGGGCTCAGGTCGTGCAGCCGAACGCTTTGGCCTGCATGACGGCAAATCCGACTGCCGGCGCGTAAGCCGATGGAATTAAAGATTGAGGTCCAAGGCCTGGATGAAGCTATTTCCAGGCTGGACCGTATTTCCAGAGGGGCTCGGCAGCAGCTTCGCTTGGCTATGTTGTCATCGGTCCGTGATGTTCAGCGGACGGCTCGTGAGAAACATAAATTTGTTACACGTTCTGGTGAGGCTGAGCAATCCATTGAGTCTAACGTACAGTTCAGTGGGGATACCTGGGTGGGTACAGTCGGGACGACCCGCAAGGTAACCATTTATTTGCACCAGGGGACGCCGAAGCATGTCATTACGCCAAAGCGGAAGTTGGCCCTGCGCTGGACTGCCGGCGGAAAATTCGTTTTTGCGAAACGGGTTTATCATCCGGGAACCAAACGGGACCCCTTTATCTTCAATGCAGCCAACGCCAATAAACGGCAAATCATCGGCCGGTTTGAAAATGCTGTCCGACGGGTTTTTGAGGAGGTAAAATGATGGAATTCATTACATTAGCAGATATTACAGACAACATCCTAACGTGCAGAGACTGTGACGTCGACTATGCCAATGATTACCTTCATCGTTTAGCCGCTTCTTTCAGCCTGTCTGACGCTGATATTCAACTGCCGCCGCGCCTGGCCATTAAACAGCTGGGAAAAGCGGTGGCCTGCCGGGAATGCGCCGCCTCTATGGTTGGCTCGGATACGACGGTTATGGTTGATGGAAGCCGTTCTGAAGATATTTATTTCCAGAAATATAAGATGTACGTTCAGATGGCAAAGGACCTAGAAAGCCGGCTGACTTATGCTGACTTTGCTATCGACGGCATTGATGGCAGCGGGAAAGGGGGCGTCGGGGTAATCCGCTTATCCCGTGCATGATGAACCGATTCCGTCAGATTGCCAATGAAATCTGTGAGATTTTGAAAGATGAATTCCCTGATATGGTATGGCTGAATGCTGTATCTGGCCCGGCGTATCCGAAGGAGCTGACCGGGTATATCTGCTGTGACTCGATTACTTACGAGCCATTCAGCAAGGGAAAGCGCCAGGCTTCGGCTGTCTTCACGATTGAAATTATCTCACCGAACCCGAAAGGGAAAGAGACAGATGCGCAGTATATCGAAGACCTGGCCATGGAAGTTGATGAAGTGCTGCGTGAAAATGAAACAATTGATGGCTGGGCCGAAAGCAGCAACGTCGATAAGATCTTATTTGCCACGCCGGCAGGGATGACGAGCATCGGCCTGGCCATTTTCCAGTTCACAGTTACGTATACAGAATAGGAGGGTGCTTATATGGCACGTAAATATGCAACACCGACAAATACCGGCTCTGTAGCTACCGCCGGCAAGGATTACCTGATTTACTTGAATACGGGCGAAACGGAAGCTACGCCGACCTGGACCTTGCTGGGTGGTCAGCGTAGTGGTGATTTGACGCGTAAGGCCGATTCTATTGACGCCAGCAATAAAACGTCTGGTGGCTGGAAGTCTTCGCTGGCCGGTCTCCGTGAATGGAGTATCGACCTGGAATCTGTCGTCATTTTGAACGATGCCGGCTCTCAGTTCCTGGAAGATGCCTTTAATGATGGCCAACTGGTCCATGTCAAGTTTGAATATCCGGATAAGAAATATCGTACCGGCTGGGCGGCTGTTACTGATTTCAGCCTGTCGACGAAATACGATGATGCTGCCACGATTAAAGGTACGTTGTCCGGTAATGGTCCGTTGTCTGAATTAACGACAGTTGGCGCGTAAGGAGGATTGACCCATGAAGAAAGTTCCCTTTGATTTGTTCGGTGACGGGCAGTATATGTACTTCAATATTGCCCGTCTGATGCAGTTGGAACAGGCTTGCGGCGAAGGCATCAGTACCATCGTCAGCAGGAACGAATTGAACCTGAACGTCCTGACAAAGATCTTCATGATTGGCCTGGCCCATCATAAGAAGCACAATGAACTGTGGTACGCAGAACACATCCAGGAATTGCTTGACCAGGGCAAGAGCCTGGAAGAAGATTTCTATATTCCGGCCGTTAAGGCCATCGCCGGCAGTGGTATTCTCGGAAAGGTTGCTTACTATGGCGCTTTCCCTGAAGAACTGACGGAGAAAGCCCGGCAGGACGTAGCTGACGAAAAAAAAGATTAGAGGCGGAGGGGGCCAGCGATAAGCCGCCCCCGTCTTTTTATGAATGGCTGGAGTGGGCAGAATCGCAGGCTTATGGCCCATTAGGACTCAAGCCATGGGAGTTCTATCGGTTGTCTCCCATGGAATTGAGCAAGCTCATTGATGGCTACCAGGTACGCCGGGAAGATCAAGCGTTTACGACGGCCTGGTTCGTCAGCAACATGATAAGCGTTCACACTAAGCATCCCGTACCGGCCAAAGAATTGGCCCGGCCGTTCCTACATGAAAAAACAGACGGCGAACGGGAACGCGAACGCAGGGCATTTTTAGAATCATTCAAGAGTCAACGAGAGGAGGCGGGATTTGATGGCGACTGTGACGAGTATCTTGGTCAAGATTGGAGCGAATAGCTCCGAGCTTCGCAGGGAATTGTCGGCTACGAAGGCCGAGTTAAAATCTGCATTGGGAGAGGAAACGTTATCGGCATCGAAGGCCGCAGTCATGAGTATTGCGGGGGTAGCCGCTTCCCTCGGTGCATTAGGCGTCAAAGCCGTCCAGGCGGCCGGGAACTTCCAGCAGGTCCAGGCGGCTATGACGAATATGCTGGGGAGTGCAGAGCGGGCCAAGAACCTGCTGGGGCAGTTACAGGACTTTGCGGCCAAAACGCCTTTTGAATTCAATGATGTGGCTGCGGCTTCGCAGAAATTCCTGGCCTTTGGTTTTACAGCAGAACAAATCATCCCGACATTGAAGGCGGTTGGCGATGCCGCTGCCGGCGTAGGGTTGGGAAAAGAAGGTATCGACCGGATTACCCTGGCTCTGGGTCAGATGGCGGCAAAATCGAAAGTCCAGAGCGATGAAATGCTGCAGCTGACAGAAGCCGGCATTCCTGCCTGGCAGATGCTGGCCGATAAGATCGGTACGTCTGTCCCGCAAGCTATGGACATGGTAAGCAAGGGGGCTGTCGACGCTCAGACAGGCTTACAGGCCCTCGTCGGCGGCATGGAAGAGAAGTTTGGCGGTATGATGGATCAGCAGGCGCAAACGATTACAGGCACGTGGTCGAATATGATGGACGGCCTTAGTCAGTCCGCTATTGCCGTTGGCCAACAGATTTCGGATGCCTTGAACTTACCGGATCTTTTTTCCTCTTTGGGAGATAGCTTACAGCAGTTTGCCGGTCTTGTGAAAAATCAAGGCATTGGCGAAGCCTTGTCGCAGATGATTCCGCCTGAAGTGAAAATTGCCGCGGTTGGCTTTGCAGCAACCCTTACTATAGCAACAATCCCGGCCCTGCAATCATTCTCTCTCAATGCAAAACTGGCCGCGGCTCCATTGGCCGGTTCTTTTCTGACAGGCCTCAACACTTTGAAAAACGCATTGGCTACAATTCCTCCCGGTATGGCAGCCGCAACCACCAGCTTTACGTTGATGAAAACCGGGGCTGTATCTGCGGGAAGAGGTTTGCTGAGTTTTGCAAGTAGTCTCAAAGGGGCGATTACGTCACTGCCGCAGGTCATATCTGGCATTGGCCGACTGGTATTGGCGTTCGGTCCGCTTGGCCTGGTTGTTGCCGCTGTTGGCGTCGCTATCGCCGCCTTTGTCGCATCGGGGCATAATTTGACAGACTTCCTGAACGTCGTACCTGGTACGATGGAAGCTGTGAATATGGCCGGTACTGCGTTAAAACAGCTATGGGGTGAATTGGGACAGGCTATCAGCAATTTAGTTTCTGCCGCTGCCCCTTTGATTACCTTGCTGGCTACGGTATTTACGGCAGCTATTTATGTTATTATCGCAGTCATCAACGTCGTCGTTGCGGCCTTGTCGTTGTTCTTGACCGTCATTACCAATACTATTACGGCAGGCATTGCCGCGTTTAACTGGTTGTATGATGGCGTTTCATCGGCGCTGAGCCGCGTGGCCGACGCTCTGGGGGATATGGCCAACTCAATCCTGCCGGACTGGGCCAAGAGCGGGCTGGAAACTATCCGCAGCTTCGTGAAGACCGCTATCGGCTGGCTGCAAAGCCTCATTCAAAAGATTTTTGCAACCAATAACGCTCTGAGCAATGCCGGCAGCGGTATGACGTCTGAAGAAAAAGCCAAACGCCAGGCAGCGCAGGCCATCCATGATAATCCGCCAAAAGTATCCGATGATACGGACTACACGATGCCTACATTCGGGCAATTTGGTGGCGGTGGAAGCGTTGATGCTGGTGGCGCTGGGGGAAGTACTGGCAGTGGCAGCGGAGCGTCTGGCAGTAGCGCAAGCGCAGGCTCTTACGACCCGCGAGCTGGGGCCATTTACAACGCTCAGGCGCTTAGTGGCCTTCCATATGGCACGGGTGATGGCCAAGTTGTTTGTACGACATATATTGAAAATGCCTGGTCGAATGCTGGGGTATCGAATGCCTGGGATTTAGGTCCTAATGCGGATTACTGGGCTCAAAATGCAGGCGGCGCTTTTCATCCGGCAAGTTCTGGGTATACTCCCAAACCTGGTGACGTGGCCATCACGAATGACGGTGAAGGCGACCCTACCGGGCATGTCATCATGATTGATGAAAACGGTACTGGTTATTATGCGGCTGGTGGTAGTGCTGGCGTGTCTACGCACTATAACACAGACCATCGTCAGGCCTTTGATGTTTATGGTTACATTAATATGGCCGAATATGCTGGCTTTTCGGATACAGGTGGACAGCAAGCGCGTCAACCTCAATTCAACTGGGACCAAAGCGTTTATACACAGGCCATTAAGGCCGCGGCTTCAGCCTACAATCAAGATCCGGCGCTGTTGTTAGCCTTGGCTATGAAAGAAAGCGGCGGCAATACAGTCAGCGGCATTTCGATGGATGGTGGCAATGGCGGCGGTATGATGCAGATCCTCAGCGGAGACCAGGACGTTGCCGATGGCAATGGTGGCCGCGTGAAGATTAGCGACTTGTACCCCGATTACCAGAGCAACGTTTATTCCAATGCCTTGGCCGGAGCGGCCATGTTACAGGATAAAATCAATGCCAATGGCGGTGATGTATGGGCTGGCGTGGCTGACTATTACGGTGGCAGCGATAAGGCGGAGTATGCTGCTGAGATTCAATCTAACTACAATCAGGTCAAGGCTCAAGGGGCTGGCGGAACGGGGAGTAACGATTTTGCCCAGCGTATGGTCAACTATCGCAAAAAGATGGCTGACCAGGCACTCCAGACCCATCAGCAGATTGATGACAGTTATGCCCAGTCTACTGCAACGCAGGTCGAGCTGACAGACCGTAAGTTCCAGAAAGAATACGAAAAGCTGAACGAGTCTAAAGCTTTCAATGCGAACTATCAGAAAGACAAGGAAAAACTGGACGCCATGTATGCCCAGGAACATCTGAAAGCCGTCGAAGCTGATGCGCAGAAGGAAGCACAAATTAAAGAAAAGGCTGTCACCATGGCCGCCGATAAGAAGACCAATGCGCCCGCTCTGACTGACACGGCCAGCGATAAGGAACTGAGCAAGATGGAAGCCGATTATGATAAGGCCATTACATCTATCCAATCGAAATGGCAGCAGTATTCTGCTGACTACGCAGGTATGACTCAATCACAGAAAGCTTTGTTCTTGAAAGCCCTGGACGAAGAAAACATTGCCTATGAAGTGTCGGCCGATGGCCGTTTATCCTTTGCCAAGGAAATTTATAACGAAGAGCTGGCCAAGTACAAGGAATTCATCGACCAGAAAACGGCCTACTTCCAGCAGGCCAAGGACATCGAGGCCGATATTGAAGAGGCTAAGAACCAGGTATCTATAGAACGGCTGCAGGCTGTTTTGAGTGATGCCAATGCTATCCGGCTCAATGACTACGAAGCGCAGAAGGCCATGATGGAAACCTATCAGGAAACGTATTTGGCCGCTCATGCGACAACGGCGCAAATGGTGGCCGACTTGTATGATAAAGCCTTCAGCGGCCTCAGTTCGGCCATTACAGACACTATCATGGGGACGAAGACGCTGGGACAGGCCTTCCAGAATTTAGGAAAGTCGCTGATTCAGGTTATCGTCGAGTTTTACGCTAAGCAGTTGGCGGGGATGCTGGTCAATAGTGCCATGGCAAAATCCCAGACGTCAGCGGCTGTAGCACAAACGGCAGCTGAAGGGGCTTCCATGGCTGCGGCTTTAGGTCCGGCAGCCTTCTTCAAGTTAGTCCTCGACCCGGCATCTGCGGGCGTGGCCATGGGGCTTATGACTGCCGGCACAGCCGCCGCCCTTAGTAGCTCTATGACGTCGGCTTTTACTGGCCTGGGGGCTTTGTCTGAAGGTGGTTCCACCTGGAGTGATAAGCAGTCGTCCTTGGCTTCGGCTCCCTGGAATGGGCCGAAGCTGGCTTCTGGCGGCATCACCAAAGGCGATACGATTGCCATGATTGGTGAAGGGCACTACGAAGAAGCCGTTTTACCGCTATCCCGGGATAAGTTTGAACAGCTCGGATTGATTGATCATGAAAAGTCGGTCAATAACGTATCCATGAATGTCAGTACGCTGGACTCGTCTTCCTTTACGGATTTCCTCCGTAACGGCGGCTTGGATACCATCCGGCAGGCACTGTTTGAAAATGACCGTAATTTTGCAACGGAGGCAGGTGTATTCTAATGGCTTTGCGGAAATTCCCGATTGAACTGAATAAGCTCAGCTGGTCCAGTACGAAAGCCATGAGCTGGAACACCGAAGTGCAGACATCCGGCAGCGGCAAGGTCCGGACGATGACCAACTTGCTGCTGCCGAACTGGACCATTGAAACGAAGTTTGTCTATTTGACCGATGACGAATATCGTAAACTGTTGGGGTTTGTGGCGCTCTGTAAGGGTGCCTTTGAACCTTTCTTATGGAAAGACCCGGAAGACTACCAGGAAAAGAATCGTCAGCTTCCTATGGTGACGGCGGGAACCTATCAGGCCATCATGGCCATGGGTGATTATGTAGAGCCTGTGGAATACATTGAAAACGTCACTGTGTGGGTCGATGGCCAATTACAGAAAAGCTCGGCCTATTCAGTCGTGAATGGCTGCATCGTTTTCAAGACAGCTCCCGGAGCAACGGCCATCGTCAAGGCCAGCTATACATACTGGTGGAAAGTCATGTTCAAAGACGACGGCCTGACTATTGAAAAAGTTTTCCAGAATATCAACAAGACGAAGTCGTTCAAGCTCGTGACGGTGAGGTGATGACATGAAGACCGTAGCAAAAGACTTGGAAACCTATCTGAACACGGCGAAAAATATGACGTCCTGCGACCTCTACGAACTAACCCTGTTCAATGGCCCGACGTACTACTACGCCGATACAGACATGGACATCCCTTACGATGGCCATATTTATAAGCACAATGCCCTGCTCATCAAGCGGGACCAAATCAAGCTGAACAGTAGCGTTGTCGTCGACACGATGACCATTACTATCAATGCGGATACGAAGGACTTGATTGGCAGTGTCCCCGTACTGCAGGCGGCTCATGATGGTGTCCTGGACCGGGCAAAGCTCCAGCTTCGACGTTGTTTCTTCCGAGATAAAACTATTGTTGGTTGCATCTCTCTTTTCGGTGGAACGGCCGAAGTCAAAAGCGCTGGCGGCATCAAATTGCAGTTAAGCGTCAAGGCTAAAACTCAGGGTCTCAACATGCAGTTTCCGATTCGGAAGTATTACCCGCAAGGAACGTATTCAGCCAATGATAAGAGCCAGGTCATTTCCAGTAAAGATACGGACGATACTTGCCTTATCGCTCCCTTCGTACCCAGAAAGGAAGTGCTTATATGACAGGCGGCGAAAAAATCGCAGAGGCGGCCATGTCCTGGCTGGGGACACCTCACGTCAACCAGGCCCGTGTCAAAGGCATTGGCGTCGATTGTGGGATGTTACTGATTGGCGCCATAGAGGACGCTGGCTTGATTGAGAAAGGGGCCATTGAAATTGCTCCATACTCGAATGAATGGCACCTGCACCATAGTGAAGAATGGTTTTTGTCTTATGTGAAAAAGTATTGTACCTCTGTCACTGAGGCTGATATGGCCATCGGTGATTTTTTGATGTATCAGTTTGGCCGATGTGTGTCCCATGGCGGCATTTATATCGGCAGCAATCAGATTATCCATGCTGTTATCGACCAGGGCGTTATTTTGTCAGATTTGAATGACGTCATGTTCCTGGACGCCCATGGGAAAAGCCGGCTTCGCGGCATTTATCGGTTCAAGGGGGTGAAATAATGGGCATCTTTCGTGGCCATACAACGACGATTCGAGGTAATAAAATCGCAGACTTTACGGTCAGTACGGCTGAATACGGCGCGCCGGTACCGGAAATTTTAGGGACGACTCGTGTCAGCGGCAACGTCATTTATTATGATGATTTCACGGCCCATGAACACCGGGAAACACAGCGTAGCGGTAAAGGTGGCCACAGCAAGACAGTCACGATTTCTTATACCTATACGGTAGCGGTCCTGATGGGGCTTTGTGAAGGCCCCATCAGTGGCGTCAAACGAGTTTGGGTTGGTAAGGAAATTTACAACTACCCAGACTCTAATATCCAGATGACGCTGTGGAAAGGGACACAGGACCAGAAGCCTTGGGCCTACGTCACCGGCAAGCATCCAGACAAGGCCCTGCCATATACGGGTTTGGCTTACATGGCTGGAGTCATTGATTTGGGGGATAGTGGCAGCATGCCAAATTATAATTTTGAAGTGGCTGGGAAACTGTTAAATACCGGTGATGGCGTCGACGTTAATCCGGCCGACTATATCCGCTATGTCCTGGATAAAGTCGGGCTGAGTAAGGTAGAAATTATCGGCCTCGACAATTACCGGAAATACTGCGCTGCCGCGGACCTTCTCATTTCTACCCCGCCTGATGAAACGCAGTCGAAGAGTGCCAGGGATATCATCAATGAAATTGCGACCTTGACGAATGCTTATGTCTTCTGGTCGAACGATACCTTTAAAATTGTGCCTCTGGATGACCGGACCTACGACACCTGGACGCCGAATCGGACCATCTTGTATAACCTCACGGCAGACGACTTTATTCCGCAGTCTGGCGGGGCGCTGGTAACCTATCAGCGTAAAGACAGCAGTGAAGTATATAATCAGTTCCCCGTAGAATTTATCAACCGAACCAATGGGTATGAGAAGGAAACTGTCAGCTATGCTGTGACAGATGACATCGCAGATTATGGCCTTCGTCAGGCCAGTACAACGCAGGCCCACTATTTCTATACGAAAGAACGGGCCGTAAAACTGGCAGAATCTTTGGCCAGGAATGGTAAATACAGCCGGAACAAATACACGTTCAGGTTGGACTGGTCTTTCTGCCGGCTCGAAGTTGGCGACCTGGTCACTTTGACGGACGTGAATTGTGGCCTGAACAAGCAAGTCGTCCTCATTGATAGCGTTACGGAAGGAACGGACGGCCTGCTGACCTTTACGGCTATTTCACGGCCTGATGGGGAGTACAGTGAAGCGACATATGATGTTCATGAAACAGACCGCCCGTATATCAATTACAATCAGCCAGCACCTGATACCGCAAAGCCCGTCATCTTACAGCCGCCGGCAGACCTTACACAAAATGGCTTGGAACTCTGGATTGGGGCTAAAGGTACAGCAGATATGTGGGGCGGCTGTGATGTCTTCGTCAGTGATGACAACGAACATTACCGATTGGCTGGCCAAATTACCAATACAGCTCGGATTGGAACCTTGGCGGCCGCCGTGGCTAAAGACGCAACGATCATTGAAGTCTCTGTCAACGGGACCTTGCTGTCTGGATCTGAACAGGATGCCCAACGGGGCAATACGCTTTGCTGGCTTGATGGAGAGTGCTTGTCATACCAAACAGCCAACCTGCTTACCAATGGTCATTGGCAGTTAATGGGATGTATCCGGGGACAGTATAATACATCGGCCGTTGCTCATGCTGCCGGCGTGCCCTTCGCCCGGTTAGATGCGACGCTGCTTCATGTTCCAGTCCGAAAGAAAGATATTGGCAAGAAAATCTGGCTAAAATTCGCATCCTACAACATTTTCGGCTCAGGAAACCAGAGCCTGGCCGAGGTAAAAGCCTATGAATATACCATTATGGCGTACTACATCCCGCCGGTATCTGATCTGCGGGCTTACAACCGCTATCGCCAGATGCCCGATGGCGTCGCCCGGTATGACCTGGTAGTCACTTGGACCCCGCCGGAGCTACAAAGCTACCTGAGCGGCGAAGTGTGGTATAAAACGGACCATCAGCAGATCCAGAACGTCATCATCAAAGAAGGAACAGCCGCTGATAAAGCGGGCTTCGATGGAGAGTGGATTTTTGGCGGCAGTGGAAAGAACCAGGTTGTCATCCCGCAGGCTGTCGTAGGGGATACCTATCGAATCTGTGTTTGCACCAAAGATGAATGGGGCGTTTCGACGTCGCCAGATACGGCGCCTTCCGTTGATATTCTGGTGGCTATGAAAACGACAGTCCCAAATGTTCCCGACAACTTTTCTATTGAGTTTGGTAGCGCGGCCACTGTGTCCTGGAGTGAAGTCACCAATACAGACATTGCGTACTATGAAGTTAGATACGATACTCATCCGGGAGCTGAAACAGAAGGCATGCTTGCCAGGACAAACAGTACGGCAGTAACAGTGCCTTTGACCAGTCGCCAAGGAAAATTGTATCTCTATGCCCGGAACGCGTTGGGGAAATACAGCGATGCAGCCATCTTGCAGTATAACAAGGCATTGCCGTCTATTCCTAAAGCGCCTATGGTAACACCTAAATTGGGCGGCATTAGTATAGTAGCTCAGTCCATCCCGACAGATTGTATCGGGATGAAATACTACATCAACTCAGCAGTCGTCTCATCGGTCAATAATCAGCTGACTTATACTTGTGACGCTGGTATCTATGATGTGACGGTCGCGTTTTACGATCTTTTCGGCGTCGGCCCACAATCTCCCGAGACTCGATGTGTAGTAAAAGCCCTGGTAGACTCGTCGCTCTTAGCGGACCAAGCCGTAACCCGGCAGAAAGTCGACGCCGTCATCGACAAAGCCGTGCAAGACACGCAGACGACGCTGCCGAGCGCAATCCAGGCAGCGCAGGACGACGTCAATAAAGCACGGGCCGAAGCGACAACGGCCATCAACGGCGTCATCGATGAGCTCAACAAATCGCCGGGCGACAGCAGCTATAAGTCCATCTCAAGCTTGAAGACGACGACAGACAGCATCTCTGCGACCGTCGCTAACAACAAAACAGCGCAGGACGGCACTAACTCGACGATGCTCAGTAAGATCGAAGCGAACGCCTCCGGCATCAACACGGTCGTCACGAACCTGAATAAAGCGCCGGGCCAAACGGGGTATAACGCCATCTCAATGCTCCAGCAACAGGCGGACAGTATCTCCTCTACGGTGTCGTCGAATAAAGCGGCACAGGACAAAATCAACGCCGCCCAGAACGAGACGAACACAACCTTGACGTCGCAGATTACACAGACATCGTCGTCGGTCACGTCGGTCGTCACGAACCTAAACGACGCGACCAAGGCGAAGACGTATTCTGCCATCGCACAGATGAGCGACGCCATCGCCACCAAAATCTCGCAGGGCGACATGACGAGCTACCTCCAGCAGGACCATACCGGCTTTTATATCAAGGGGTCGCTCATCAGCATCGACGGCACGACCAAAATCGGCAACAACGTCATCACCAAGGACATGATCCAGTCGAAGGCAGTGACGGCCGAAAAAATGGGCGTCAGCAGCCTTTCGGCTATTACCGCAACCATCGGAACACTGCGGACAAAAACCAGCGGAGCGCGTGTCGAAATAAAGGACAACCTGATTGAAGTGTATGACGATAACAATGTCCTTCGAGTGAGGATAGGGGTGTGGTGATGAAATATTTACACGAATTGGAGGAAATAAAATGAGTGTTGGGTTGCAAGTTTTTAATGAAACTGGCGCAAAAGCACTAGACATCACGGACGGACTTGTACGACTAGGGGGCATCATATCAACGCAAACAAAATCGGGACTCGCAAAAATAGTTAATCCCAATAAATCAAAAGTTTTTGTATTCGTATTATGGCGATCCACGTTTAACGCAGCGCAGCTTGAAATTACAATCACCCAAGATCAAATAAGTTGGAGGTATCCTAATCCGGATTTATACGACGCTTGGGTGAAAAAAAATGGAGCTGATTTATATTACGGATTTTGTTTGTAAACAATAATAAGGGTGGCTAAATTGTCTAACTATATCCAAGTGACTAATGCTCAAGGCATAACTGTTATCAACGATACATATAAAAACATATCATTAACACAATCTAAAAAAAACATACCTATTGTTCCTCATTATGATAATGAAGGTTTTCCGCAAAATGCTATTAGCTATTATGCCGGTAAGTATTCAGATACAACTGGGGGCACGGGTATATTTCCTCTCAATGGGCATCCTGCCTGTGTTTTTTCTTGTACCAATCCTAATTTTGATTTTTATGGATTTCAAGCAAAAAACGTATTTTATCTTGGCATTGCGGGGATTAACGGACATCAAGTTTTTGAATTGAATAATGCTGTTTCTGTGTATATGTTTGATTATCAAACATATACTGGTAATTCTAAATTAGGGCTGCAGATATTTAATAAAAACAAAGATGAAATTTTTAATAGTAATTTAAAATATCTGCGAGTTTTAGATATTATATATTACCCACCTGGAAGCCCTAAAACTAGTTTGATTAAAACATATAACCATAAAATTGGTGTTTTAATAGGGTCGTTCAAGATAGGTGCTATTGAATCAGATAATCCATATTTCCAATGTGTAAGTTTCCCATCTGAAAATAGCATAAGGATTGATGCTTCATCCGGAGACCCCTTGGAAGGCACAACCAATATATTAATAATAAATTTGGATGAATTTGATTAGGAGAAAACTATGAAACGACAAGCTTTTCAGCCCGGAGAAATCCGGGATAATAATGACAATATCATACGACCCGGCGCTTACGGGAAAAAGACGGCCCTGGCGACCTCGGATAACATGGGCGCACTGGACTACATCATCAATAACTTTGATGCTTTGAAAGATTATGCCGATGGGAATACCATCCCTGTCAGCACGCAAGCAGATTTACCGGCTAAAGGAGACTCAGGGAAAAAATACGTCACCAACGACACCGGGAAAGTCTATTACTATGATGGAGAATGGAAAGAGCTAAAAACAGAAATCGAGCAGCTGAATGCGTACGACGCCAAAAAATATGCCGAAGCCGCTGCTGCATCAAAAGAAGCGGCCGCGTCCTCGGCATCGGCCGCAAGCAGCAGCCAAAAAGATGCAGCGTCTAGCGCAGCCACTGCAAAAGCCCAGGCGGATATAGCCACACAAGACAAAGAAGACATTGCCGGCGTAAAAGAATCCGTAGAAGCAGCATACCACGCCATGCTCTTTGATATCGTCGGCCCGCCGCCGGAAGAAATGAACAACGGGCATTTTATAGTAGGCGCCGGACCTGCTGCCATGTGAGGAGGTGAACGAATATGGCGGACACAACTACAACGAAAGGTGGCTACTCCCGCATCCAGCACTCCATCGCCACAGCGGCAGAGTGGGAGAAATACAACCCGGCTATCCGCCCGGGAGAGCTGCTATTTGTCAAAAAGCCTGACGGCAAAACTAGCGTAAAGGTAAACACCGGTGATAGCGATACCAAGTATGAGGACATCACCACTGTGTGGGACCAGGGCGTAGCCGAACAGCTACAAACCAACCTTACTGATACGAAAGCGGCGGCAAACGCAGCAGTCGATGCGAAGAACTCTGCGCAGAGCTACGCCCAGCAAGCGGAAGCGACGGCGAACGCCATCAAGGAAAAAGAGATTCTGGCTATCACTGACAGCGTACAGCTTGCAATCAATACCGGAGACGGCGGCCTGGACGTCGTAATTAAAACGAAATAAGGAGTACTGAATATGTCAGAAATTATTATTAACACACCGAGACGCGAGGACGTCAACGGAATCACGTCCGCTATAATGAAGCAAAACAGCCTTCTTGAACAGTATTTCAGGGTCACGCAAACGGCATTTTCGCCGGTGACGACGTGGAAAGAATTTAAAGAAATATGTGAATCCGGAGCCGCCAAAAAGTTTTTTTCCATCGGCGACCAGTATCAGTGCAACAAAGGCGGTACGCCTATTACGTGGGACTTGGTACATATTGGCGACAATGACGACGGCAGTAATTACGCAGTGCTTTATGCGCATGACTTAATCGGACCTACCATGCAGCATTGCCGCAGGCAGGCCTTGTTTTACGCAACATCAGAGGTACCAGCAGGCACTTATCACTTCACACCCGTAACTACAAATATCACGGGAACGGAGTGGGGCGCTGCCGGCGAATGGGGGAAGACTATGCAAATCACCACCACGAAGACAATACCTAAGGGTGGGCAGATTACGTTTAAATACGACTTAGGATGGAACGCGTCATCATACTACTTTTACAAGCCGTGGAGTACAGGGGCGACTCTTATCACCGTAAGCGGGCCTACAAGTGATACGGCCATCGAAGAATTAACACCGACCGAGGGCTCAAGCGGCACAGAGCTCACTACCCTTGGAGAGGTGAACTGGTCACAGAGAGCAGGAGCAGGTTACAACAGGTGGAGAGATTCCGACGTACGGATGTATCTCAACTCGAAAGCAGAGGCAGGTAAATGGTGGTCTGCTACATCAGGTTTTTCGCGCATTAACGGCAGCGCGTCTATTGCCGGGTTCATGAATGATATTGATAGTGATTTCCTTGACGTGTTGTCAAAAGTCAAACTAAAAACGGACACAAACAAAATCACCGATAGCGGCATCCAGGACATAACTTACGATACGTTTTTCTTGCCATGCAGAGCCAATCTTAATTACGGTAATAACGATGAAAACAACCCTGAAAGCACCGTTGATTTTGACTACTATACCAAATTCAGGCAAGACGGCAAGACCGGAACAAATACCGGATCGGATGACAACCGACTGAAAAGCAACGGAGAATGGTACCACTTAAGGACTCCAAATGTGGGCTACGCGACCTATGTGTACCTTGTCCATAATCATGGTGCCCTGGACAACGTCGTCGCCCACGTCGGGTATCGCTTGGCGCCGGCTTGCTGTATCAACTATCACAATTAATCAAGCCGCCGACAGGCGGCGAAAGGACGAACACCCATGGCAGTACCCAAAAGCAAAAGAAATGAATCGCCCTTAGAAGTGCTGAACGAGGCGAGGACACTGGCGGTGTATACTATCCGTTTATGTTCCAACGAGAATAAAATCCCAAAACGGTACAGATGGTGCATAGCCAGCGAACTTATCAATGCGGCAGTAAAAGCAAGCGGTTACTGCGCTAGAGCTAATGCAATCTATGTCAACGATTTAGAAAGTTATAAGCTCAGAAGAGCATATCAGCAGAGAGCACTAGCTGAACTTGAGTCGCTAGAAAGTAATATGATAATAGCATACGAACTCTTCTCTGGGCTGAAACAGATGAAAGATGATGACAGGCCAAAAGGAAGGATAAATATTTCCGCCTGGACATCTCAGAAAATAAAAGTTAAAAATCTGGTACTGGCATGGAAGAAGTCTGATGCTGAAAGATTTAAGAAAATGGGCCAATCACTGTAACTCCAAATGTGGGCAACGCGAACGATGTGAACCTTGTCCATAATCATGGTACCCTGAACAACGACAACGCCAACAACGGGTATCGCTTGGCGCCGGATTACGATGGCCAGTTAAAGTAGTGAAAGCGAAATCAAGGCCGTAGCAAGGAGTGAGAGGCCCGTCCCCTTCGAGGGCGAACAAAACGCCATGACGCAGGTGACTACATTTAGCCAGCCCTGCTATTAGCGTGGTCAATCAAATTTATGGATGCAAAAGAAAAAGTTATAAATTTTAATGCCTTATACGAGGCAATGAATAAATGCGCAAATGGCGTAAGGTGGAAAGCTGGGACCGCTCGCTACTTAGAAAACGGGTTAACCAACACGCAAAAGCTGATTGATGAATTGCATAGCGGCACGTATAAATTAGGAAAGCAAATGAAGTTCAATATTTACGAGCCGAAGAAAAGAGAAGTAGTGGCACTACATTTACGCGATAGGCAAGTGCAAAGAACTTTACTCGACAACTATCTTTACGATGAAATCACAAGACATTTCATCTACGACAATGTGCCTTGCCAGAAAAGGAAGGGCACGAAAGCAGCTGTGAACCGCTTGAAGGTTATGATGATAAAGGCGTATCGATTATATGGGGATAATTACTATATCCACCTCTTCGATATCCGCCATTTCTTTGCTTCAACTTCCCACAAGGTGGCAAAAGCAACCATCAGAAAGAAGGTGAGAGACGAATGGGCCTGTCAAATGGTAGACATGCTGATAGATAGCTTCCGCGGAGAGACTGGAATAGGGCTAGGAAGCGACATAGCGCAATTTATAGAATTGTCCGTATTGGACGACCTTGACCACTTTATCAAAGAAAAACTGCACGAGCGATTCTATCTGCGCTATATGGATGATTTCCTTATTATCTCAAATAGCAAAGAAAGGCTAAAGATGGACAGGATAGCTATAGAAGACGAGCTGAGTAAAATTTGCTTGGCTCTCCATCCAACAAAAAGCTTTATAGTACCTGCTTGCAGAGGGTTCAAATGGCAAGGATTCCGCGTTTGTCAGACAGAAACAGGAAAAATCATTATGACAATAGACAAGGCTAAAATCTATCATATGCGCCGCAAGCTCAAAAGGATGGTAAGGCTATGCAAAATAGGTGGAATTCCAAAAAGCACAGCAGACAATAGCCTTAAATGCTGGACTGCCCATGCCAAAATAGGCAATAACTATAAAGTCATTAAAAAGATGCAGTCATTTTATAGAAATTTATGGAAGGATGATGAAAATGTTTAAAAAGATCGATAGCTCAATCCGGAAACGAAAAGAAGAACTCGACAACATGGCATTGCGCGAAAGAATTACAAATGCAGAAGCAAATCTTGACTACCTGTCTATGATGAGCGGAATCGAAGTGCCGGAAGACGAAAGCAATCCGAATCAGGAGGAGGTGACTAAAAATGAGTAAAAATTTCGAGCGGGTAAAAAAATGGTACACGCTTGGCAAATGGCCGAAAGAAGCTGTAAAAAATGCAGTGATTAAAAAATGGATTACCGCCGATGAATACAAGACTATCGTGGGCGAAGACTATGTCGCTAATTGAAATTATCGACGCGCAATGCGAAATTATCAAGATGCAGAGCAAACTAATAAAAGAAATGGCGATTGAAATCGGCATGGAAAATATCTTTACAGAAGAGATGAGCCGCATTAATGCACTAAAAGAAAGAATCGAGGCGCAAGATGAATGAAAGCGAACTTGCAGTAAAATTAGATCGAATCGAACAGCAGCTAACAGCACTAAACAGAGAAGTCGTACAGGCTATTGATTCTGGCAAATCGGCCCACCACCGAATTGATGATCTCAAACGCGACATTTGCTGGACTCTCGGTACGAGTGTAACTACAGTCGGCATTTTCGCGTCAGTGCTGACATCAGTGCTGTCGCGTATGTAGGTGATACTATGTTTGAAAAAGTGAATATCGCAGATTGTCTCGTCATCATCGGACTTGTCACAGCCTTGATTTTGGCGATTTTTTATGCCCTAAACGAGTTGGCCATGTCCATCGCAAGTGGGCTCTTAGGTTACATTGGCGGTACTGTGAAATCCGCGACTACAAGAAAGGATGATTTGAAGTGAAAGTATTTTTAAACCCTGGGCACGCGCCTAATGGTAATCCGGATCCTGGTGCATGCGGGAACGGTTTGCGTGAATGTGACATTGCAAAAGAGGTTGCTGAGCTCGTAGAAAAATATCTCGTCGCCGCAGGTGTAGAGGTTGTGGAAAATCTACAATCCGATAATCTTTACTACGATGGGGAAGGGGCATGTGTAGTAGAGGAAGCTAATGCCTGTGGAGCGGATATTTTTATTTCTATTCATTGTAACAGCGCAACCCCTGCGGCATTGGGTACAGAAACACTTTGCTACGCAGACCGTGGCAATGCCGGCGAATTAGCACACTGCATTCAAGACCAGATTATCAACAGCTTAGGTACGGTCGACCGTGGCGTAAAGGAACGCCCAGGATTGGTTGTTCTGCGTATGACTGACATGCCTGCTGTGTTAGTGGAATTGGCTTTTATCAGCAACGAAGGCGACGCCGCATTACTTGCAAATGATAAGGACGAATTCGCTCGTGCAATTGCACGGGGGATTACGGACTATGAATGCATGTAGATTCGATTTGATGAAAGGATTGATGTTTTATGTCAAAATGGACCGATGTAAGAGATAATGTAGTTGATGCACTTCATGTTGAGGATGTGACCGAAGACATCAAGCAGCATGTAACGTCTACCCTGATGAGCGAAGTCATGCCCGTGATTGAGAATGTAGTAGACAATTTCTGTGCTGCCACGAGAGAGCAGGCGAAAACAGAGACGGGCTGGGTTAAAGTAAGAGACGGCATTGTCCTTCCGCTTGTCATGGAAGGGACTGTCTATGTTGTCAAAACCGTGCTTAATAAAACGGTAACGGAGACAACATAAAATATGTAATATAAAGAAATTTTTATTTATTAATGCGGGCAGAGAACGGAACGAGAACAAAATACTTAAAAACCAAGATAAAGGATAAGATGAAAAGGGACTCGATGCTTGAAATACCCTGATAAAACGGGGCTTCTTAATACTCAAAAAATTAGGCGGAAATCAGTGAAAAAATGCCTGGCATGATGTAAGACTCAGTAAGGCTTACTAGTAATGAAATAGAATAAAGACTACCCTAAAAAGGGCTGTCGCTTAGGCGGCAGCCCTTTTTGTTGCCGGTTTACCCTGTTGAGCCGGCGAAGCCTGCGAAATATAACCCACCCGCTATGCGGGTGCGCGGTGTTAGTTATACTA
>OCTW013419124.1_pt1 | contig 47780 bp, 30 predicted proteins | sample 1539671 | NCBI WGS metagenome assembly OCTW01 (sample SAMN02144230, study PRJEB22623) | gut metagenome | biome: sheep rumen | host: Ovis aries | place: New Zealand
GATGTATTTTCCCATATTAATTTTGTTTTTATTTGTACTGTTTTGTGCAATCTGTTAGACCAAACAAAACATTTTCGGATGCAAAGATATGAAAAATCTTAGAAGCAGTTTTATTTCAATTAAAAATTTTGGTTATATGGTTGAGGATTGTTAAGGACGGAACGTCCTAACCCTCTTTCTTCCGCGAGCCCAGAGGGCGAGCGGTCAAAATGCATTTCTATTATTAAATCATATGTGCTCGCCTTACGGCTCGCACATGGGGATGGATAAGGGCGTTCCGCCCTTTGGAATCCTCATTTATGACACTCCAACTATCATTTTTTTCCTACTATAATATTCTTCTTATTTCATCGAATTGACGTTAATTTTGAATTTATGATTTTCAAACAGAAAACAGCATTTTGATGCTTGGAAAACTCACAAACAAGTTTATTTTAGAAAACCCTTAACGGAGAAAACTCAAACAATAGGAAACCGCACATGTTTTTCACATACCTTTCTTCCACGTCATAGACTTGCATCCCTCAAATGCATCTTTTCCAACTTTTACGTTGTTTTTAGTATTATCAATCACTATATTTAAATTATAACAATTCTTAAACGCTTCATCCCCTATTTTTGTCACCGACGACAGAATCTTTACACTTGTTAATCCACTATAGCCAGAAAATACATAATCTCCTATTTTTCTCACTGACGATGGGATTTCCACGCTTGTTAATCCGATACTGCCATAAAATGCATAATTTTCTATTCTCGTCACTGACGATGGAATTTTTATGCTTGTCAATCCGCTACATCCTTCAAATGCAGACTCTCCTATTTCTGTCACTGATGATGGGATTTCCACGCTTGTCAATCCGCTACATCCTTCAAATGCATGCTCCCCTATTTCTGTCACCGACGATGGGATTTCCAAGCTTGTTAATCCACTGCATCCAGAAAATGCATAATCTCCTATTTTTTTCACTGATGATGGAATCTTCTCGCTTGTTAATCTGCTACAGCCATAAAATGCATAATTCCCTATTCTCGTCACTGACGATGGAATTTTTATGCTTGTCAATTCGTTACAGTCTTCAAATGTATAATCTCCTATTTCTGTCACCGACGATGGAATTTCCACGCTTGTTAATCCGCTACAACCAGAAAATGCACTATTCCCTATTTCTGTCACTGACGTTGGTATTTCCACGCTTGTTAATCCGCTACAACCAGAAAATGCTTTCCATCCTATTTTTGTCACTGATGATGGGATCTTCACGCTTGTCATTCCGCTACAGCCATGAAATGCATGCCATCTTATTGAAGTAACAGTAAAGAGATATCCACAACATATTGCTTTTTCTGGGATTATGATTGTTTTTTCTGTCTGACCTTCTTCAAATCCTGCCACTTGCACAGTAGATGTTCCTGTAACCCTATATTTAAATAATGAAGATGTCGCTTGTTTCCCCTCATCACTGAAATAATACTTGACCGTAGAAAACCACCTCGTACATAAAGGGTTAGACAGAACCATCAGCACTATTGCAATCGTTATCTTTATTTGTTTACTCACGTCGCAAATGATTTGTTTGCATATATTGTTTGCAAAAATAAAAATATATGGTTGCAAATCAAAATGTTTTTGTCCGTTTGATGATGGACCACAGTGGAAGATGATATGCTGATTTGTTTATGATTTTTACCATAAGAGACGCCACATTGCGATGTCTCTACATCTCAATACGACGTCTCCTCATTTATTTCCTGGTTTGGGCGACCACAAGGGTTCGCCCCTACGATCAAAATTCTATTCCACAGATGTCTTTTCCCAACAATTATGATTATGAATTATAAATCAATCCTCGCAATACACAAACACTTTCAGTAGCGATTTATTGAATTCCTTCACCTGCTCAAGGTATGTCTTATTGTTGTCGTACCATGAATCGAACAATGTGGTGTACTCTATTTCTGTGATTCGTCCGCTATCCAATGTCTTTTTCAGCAGTTGCAGTGTCTGGTCGAACATGTCTTTGTCGTACATGCTCGTCAGCTTCACATACTCCTCCACTCTGTTAAGCTCATTATTGAGAGAGACTTCCAGTTCCGCCGCACGCTGATGAAGCTCAAGGTTGGAGACGGTGCTCTCCGCCTGCACCAACTGTTTTTTTCCTCTTGCCGAAAAAATCGGAATGGATGACCCGACAACAAATCCATGAGCTGTCTCTCCGGATTTCACCATCTTGTAGCCTGCCGACAAACTTGGATGCCACTCCGATTTTGCCACTTTCATCTGCTGTGCGTTGATTTCAGCCTCAACAGCGATCAGTTCTTCCATAATGGAACTCTTTCTGCTGCAGTCCTTCAGATTCTGCGGATACTCACGATCGTTGACTCTAAGTGCTGTGTTGTTGCCTGCCAACGCATTCAGCTGAAGAGTGTTTTCACTAAGTGAGCGACGTGTTTCGCTATAGTTGGAAAAAGCTGTTATCATACCTATCTGCCCCTCGTTGACTTCAAGGATGTTATATTTTCCCTCTTCCATTCCTCGCTTGAGTTTCTCGTAATTTACGCGAGACATTTCATAACGTATGGAATCCATCTCCAAAATCTGATTCAAATATATGATCTCCGCACATATCTCATAAGCTGACGCTATCACCTCTTTACGTGTAAGTTCATATTCAAGTGAATCACGCTTATAGGCAAGTTTTTCCGCCTTTTTCATTCTGGCATACTTTGTAGGGAAAGCAAATTCCTGGCTCACCACAAGCTCCATATCGTTGGCATTTCCCGGCGACATCAACAGATATTCCACTGATGGATCGTCAAGATTACGCTCTGTTCGCATGGAAATCTGGTTGCTCTCTATTTTTGCACGCGCAATCTGAATCTGAGGATTATAATTGTCGAGTGCCACCACTATCTCTTTGAAAGGCATTTCCTTAGCAAAGAGAGACGCTGCGACTAAAGAAAATACAGTCAGTAAAATATGTTTCATTGTTTTAGTTTTATAATACTTAAATATGGGTATTTGTTACGACTGCAAAAGTATTGCTGTAATTTTAAATACCCAATACCTAAAAATGATGATTAGGAAACAACCATGAATTTTTGTTGAAAATGCAGTCACATATAAAGAGTTTCCATTACAAATGGAAACTTTTGTTCATTAGTAATGGAAACTTTTTGACCTTTCACTCTGGCAACTATTTAACGTGAGTTCAACACATTGCAATCTGCGAATTCGAAATGACGAATAATCATAAAAAGAAAGGCATTTCCATTTTCTAATTCTCTCCTCATTTTCTCAGAAAAAGGCGTAGCCTTTCTCTTTGAACTTTGTATCTCTGTGGTTTTATTTTATTCTGTGTGCTCGCCTACGGCTCGCACTTGGAAAGGGGGAGAAGGGCGTTCCGCCCTTTGGAATCCTCATTTATGACATTCCAACTCTTTTTTCTTCATCCAATGATATAGAATCGGTATCACAATCAACGACAATATGGTTGATGTGAGCAGTCCGCCAAGGATCACCTGTGCCATCGGACACTGTATTTCCGCACCAGGCTTGTCACCTGCTATGATCATTGGAATCAATGCTAATGCTGAGCTTAACGCCGTCATCAGGATTGGGTTGAGACGGGCCACACTACCCTCCACTATTTGTTTTTGCAACGTCTCCCCATCTTTTTCTCTCTTCTCATACTCCGCGATAAGCAGCATTCCTCCACGCGTGGCTATACCAAACAACGATATGAATCCGATTACCGACGGAATGCTCACCACTCCTCCTGTGAAAAAAATCGTCGCTACTCCACCCACCAGAGCAAATGGCAACGCACTTAATATTAGTGCGCATGTCTTCCAACTGTCAAACTGTTTTTTCAGCAGTAGCACGATTATAATCAGCGAAATCACCAACGTCGCACTCAATGTGCGTGTGGCTCGCTGCTGGCTCTCAAACTGTCCGCTATACTCTATCCAGTAGCCTTCAGGAAGATCCACATTCTCGGATATTCTACTCTTGATGTCGTTTACAATGGATTCCAGATCACGTCCGTTCTGTTGGGCCGACACGATGATTCTGCGGCTCTCATTCTCACGGTTGATTGTAGACGGTGCTGACGTATAGCTGATATTGCATACGTATGAGAGCGGAATCATTCCCTTTGCCGACGGAATAAGCATGTCTCCCACTTCTCCTGTATACTTTTTCGACATCAGCTTGATATCATAGCTCTTGTTCTCCTCTCTCACCATTCCTACCCCCTTTGTGGACAGCTTGACAGTTATGAATTCAGCCAACTCTTTTTGAGTTATCCCATACTCCGCAAGCATCTCTCGTCGCGGCGTAATTTTCATTTGCGGACGGAATGTCATCTGCTCCGAATTGACATCGGCTATTTCATCCACTTTCTGCATCTCCTCTTTCACATAGCCGGCGATCTGCTCAAGTTTTGGCAGTTCGGCTCCGAAAATTTTCACCGCTATTGCCGACTGGCTTCCGGAAAGCATCGCGTCGATACGATGAGATATAGGCTGACCAATCTCTACGTTCGCTCCTCTGATATGGCTCAATCTGTGTCGCACATCCTCTATCATCTCATCTTTGCTTCGCTCGCTCAGACGGTATGGCACCTCTATTTCCGACACATTCGTGCCAAGTGCATGCTCGTCTTTCTCAGCGCGACCTGTTTTTCTGCTTACAGTGATTACCTCAGGAACCTCCATAAGCATCTTTTCCGCCTCCAAACCTATCTCATTGCTCACGTCGAGCGACGTGCCAGAAAGTGTGCTGATATTGATTGTCAGCGATCCTTCATTGAATGGAGGAAGAAAATTGGATCCGAATGTGAACATCGCGATTATCGCTGCGACGAGAGCTATGCCAGACAATGTGAGGATCATCCGTTTGCTGGCAAGGGCCAAGTCAAGCAATTTGGCATATCCTTCTTTAAGACGCTGGGATAACCAACTCTCTTTTGAATTTTTCTGTCCACCGTCCGCATTTGGTTTCAACAAATAACTGCATAACACAGGTGTCAATGTCAGAGCCACAATTGTCGAGCTTGCAAGTGCCACAATAAAAGCGATACCTAACGGAATAAGCATCTTACCCTCCATTCCTGAAAGGAAAAACAGAGGAAGAAAACTTGCGATTATTATCAGAGTGGAATTAAGAATGGGCACACGCACCTCACTCGACGCCTCCTCTATCACACTGATTATGGATTTTTTATTAACATCCGCATTAGGCACATTCATCCGTCTCCACACATTCTCCACATCCACAATGGCATCGTCGACAAGCGATCCGATCGCAATGGCTATACCTCCGAGACTCATTGTGTTGATGCCAAGATTCATCAGTTTCAACACCAAAATGGATGTCAGCACGGAAATTGGCAAAGTGATCAGGGAAATGGCAGTCGTGCGGAGATTGGCAAGAAAAAGAATCAAGACAATAGCCACGAAGAAGATACCTTCGTAAAGGGAACTCTTCACATTGTCGATGGCTCTGTCGATGAAATCCGAACTGCGGAAAATATTTGTCTGCACCTTCACGTCGGCAGGCAGAGACAGTTTGGATATTTCCAGCGTCTTCTCAATCTCTTCAGTAAGATCAAGAGTTGAGGCTCCCGGTTGTTTCGTGATTGTCAGCAACACCGCGTCATTTCCTTTTATAGATGCCCTTCCTATACGAGGAAAACTTGGTGCTACACGTATTTCAGCGATATCCGCAAGGGTGACGGAATAGTTTCCACGCTTTGCCACATAAGCAGTGCCAAGCACAGAAGTGTCCCGCGTCGCACAGACACATCTCACGGCATATTCCGTGCCATGACGGGTGATCAATCCTCCATTCACATTTTGGTTGATACCATCAATAGCTTCTGTCACCTCCGCAATAGATATGCCGTAGTGCTGCATCTTCAGTTCATCAAGCACAATCTGGTACTCCTTCACGTCTCCTCCTATCACAGTGACACCTGCCACACCAGAAATAGACATCAGGCGAGGACGAAGTTCAAAATCAGCAGACGTACGCAAATCCATCAACGATGTGGAGTCTGCCTGAAGCCCCACAATAAAAATCTCACCCATGATAGACGACTGTGGAGCCATCACGGGCTGTCCGACCTCTGCTGGAAGATTAGACGTCAACTCCGGAAGTTTTTCTGAAATTGTCTGGCGTGCCACAAGGACATCTGTATCCCAGTCGAATTCAGCCCAGACGATGGAAAGACCATCTGTGGAAGTACTTCTGATACGTCTGATTCCACTTGCTCCCGAAAGCGACGACTCGATCGGATACGACACCAAAGCCTCAACATCTTCTGTGTTCATAGCTCCGCATTCCGTCATCACGACGACGGTAGGAGCGTTCAAATCAGGAAAGATATCTATATCCGCCTCATGTGCGGAATAGAGTCCGTAGATAGTCAGAGCCACCGCACAGATAATGACAAAGATTCTGTGAGTTAGCGAAGAATGTATGATTTTTTCTAACATATCAATTCGTTTTTAATGGTTGTGAGTATGTGCTGGAATCGCATTAGAAGAAGATGCAAGATGCAGACGCGCGACGTCGGATATTGCCACAATGTCGCCACTGTGCAGACCTTCTATTATCTCTGTTCGTTCTCCATCCGTCTCGCCAAGAGTCACAAACTGTTTCTTGAAAGCATCCTCATGCTTCTTCACAAATACCTGCGCGACACCCTGGTCTTCAGCTATCGCACTGTTTGGCACTGTGATGACATTCTTCTTTTCTTTAGTCACAACATAGCACTCCACACTTGTGCCCGACATCACTTTGCTGATATTCTTAAACTCGAAAAGCAAAGGAATATAGTAGCCTCCATCCGACGTAGTGATAGCCTGGCTCACCTGTTTGCCATCCATCTTGTCGAGAGCAAACACCTCATGTGTGTATGCAGTGCGGAATTTGACTGTTTTGATGCTCGTCGCGCTTTTTTGGTAACGCTGAGGCAATTTCACCTGAAGCATCAATTTGTCGTTTTGAGAGACAATTGCAAGCTGCTCACCAGCATTGACAAACTCACCGTCGGAGACATTTATGCTTTTTACAAAACCAGATATCTGACTTTTCGACAAAGCTTTTCCATAAGATATTTTGGAAGCGAGATTGGCATGTTTCACCTTTGCCTGCTCATAACGTTCCCTGCATTCATTGAGTTCCTTCTTCGAGACAATCATCTCCTCGCTCAACTTCAGATCACGTTCATACTCCTTTCTTGCCGCTTCAAGCTCGATAGTGGCTTTCTCCACCAGGTCACTCTCCTCGCCCACATTTGTGCTGATATTGAAAAGCACCTGACCTGCCTGCACTTTTCCTCCGACTGTAACACCTGACGCAATAGAGACAATTCCTGAAAATGGAGCAACCACAGACGACTCACCTTTCGTGGTCGGAAGAATTTCCCCCGTCGCCACAATGACATGGGAAAACTCAGAAAATGCTGCTGTCTCAGTGGAAATCTTCTTTATTTCAGCTGCAGACAAATGTACTTCCCCTTCATGTTTCTTGATTCCTTCCTCATCTTTACTATGATAGTCCTCATTATGCGAATGTCCATTTATTACATTCACTTTTTCATCTTCGCAATCATCTTTTTCATGTCCGTCGTGGTCATGTCCGTCGTGATCATGATGATGTTCATATTCCGAATGTTCATGACCATCGTCATGGGAGTGACCTGCATGATTATGATTATTACATCCAACCAATACAGCTGACAACAGCAGAGAGATTGTTAGATAAACAGATTTGCGCATGATGAAAATTTTTATTGTTTACGCAAAAATAGATTAAAGTTTATGCAATCAAGTTGCAAAAGAATTACATTGTGATACTTATTTATGGTGAATTCGATAAATTGTAATCTGCGAATTATTTTTCATTTTCAGATTGAATTTTTACCTCTTTTTCTCAAAAAAAAGCGTAGCCTTTCTCTGTAAAACTTGTGTTTCTGTGGTTTTATTAAATTTTATGTGCTCGCCTACGGCTCGCACGTGGGGAGGGGTTAGGACGTTCCGTCCTTAACAATCCTTAATTCTTTAGCCAAATACTTAAAATTTATACAGCTTCATATTTCAAAAAACTTATTTCAAATAGACTGAATTTTTATGTGGATTAAACAAATGTTGTGATAAGTATATATATACAACACACTCTTTATAGTGATTAACTATTATACAACATAAATATTGATTAGTTCAAACAAATTAAATAATTTATCTATTTCTGTTAAAAATATAAATCATAAATCGAATAAAACTAAATATTTCGTTACTTTTGCGGAAGATTAAAAATATCGTTATGAATTCTGTAAAAATCGGAGATTTGTCACTAAGAGTTCCTATCATTCAAGGAGGAATGGGAGTAGGAATTTCTCTTTCTGGCTTGGCGTCGGCTGTAGCCAATGAGGGTGGAGTAGGAGTAATTTCAAGTGCTGGACTTGGATTGGTCTACAACAACTTTTCTAACAACTACATGAAAGCAAGCATTTATGGTTTGCAGGAGGAAATACGTAAGGCAAGAGAAAAGTCGAACGGTATAATCGGTGTCAACGTGATGGTAGCCATGTCAAATTTCGCAGATATGGTAAAAACAGCTATCCAAGAAAAAGCGGACATCATATTCTCAGGTGCTGGTTTACCACTAAATATGCCATCTTTTCTGACAGAAGGCAGCAAAACAAAATTGGTTCCAATCGTTTCATCAGCGCGTGCCGCAAAGATTATCTGCTCAAAATGGAAAAGTCTGTACAACTATCTTCCAGACGCAATCGTTGTTGAGGGACCAAAAGCCGGCGGTCATCTTGGTTACAAAGAAGACCAAATTTTCGACGAGGCTTTCTCACTTGAGAAAACAGTTCCTGAAGTTGTGTCAGTCGCTAAGGAATATATTGATGAAAAAGAAATACCTGTGTTTGCAGGCGGAGGTATCTACACAGGCGAGGATATGGCTCGTATCATGAGCTACGGAGCTTCTGGTGTGCAGATGGGAACACGTTTCGTCACTACTGAAGAGTGCGACGCATCCATTGAATTCAAGGAGGCATATATCAACGCAGAGGAGAAAGATATCGAGATTATCAAAAGCCCTGTAGGTATGCCTGGACGCGCTATTCACAACGACTTTATCGCACGTGTTAAAGAAGGTGAGACTCAGCCAAAAAAATGTCTTTGCCACTGTATCAAAACATGTGATGTGAAAAACAGTCCATATTGCATCGTTTCAGCCCTCTACAATGCCTTCCGTGGAGATCTAAGCCATGGCTACGCTTTCTGTGGATCAAACGCTTTCAGAGCGAAAAAAATTGAAAAGGTGAAAGAGATATTCAACAATATCAAAGAGGAATTCAACAACTATCAGAAAAAAGTTGTGGGATAAACGTGAAAATAAACATTATTTTGGAGACGTGGCTTTTTGCTACGTCTCTTTTTTATCTCTATGACTTCTGTCAGACATTGTTTTCCCTCATTTTTTTTGGATAGATGTATCTCCTGATATAATTTTGCAACCCGTAGTTATTATGTATGTGTCACTTATATGAAAAATTTATTTTATTCGTTGATAGTCCTTACAGTCACATGTGGAATGAATTGCTATTCACAAACAATCAGTGGTAACAAAAGTGGACATGATTACGTGGATTTAGGTTTGCCAAGCGGAAAATTGTGGGCCACTTGTAATGTGGGCGCTACTAAACCCATTGAATACGGTAATTATTTTGCCTGGGGAGAAACAGAACCTAAAAAAATTTACTCTTGGAAAAATTATAAATGGGGTAGGGATGAAGGTCAGTTCATGACAAAATACTGTACGAAAACATCCGAAGGAAAAGTCGACAATAAACATGAGTTGGATAAAGAAGACGACGCTGCCTTTGTCAATTGGGGCAAAGACTGGCGTATGCCTACTGCCAAAGAAGAGGAAGAATTGTTGGAAGGATGTGTTTGGGAATGGACAAACAATCATGATGGTTCCGGCGTTGCCGGACGTGTTGGTTTCTCCAAAACTAACAGCAATATCATTTTTTTGCCTGCCGCTGGTTACATTTCCGGTGAGGAAAACTCCTCATTAGGAAGTGAAGGTTTCTACTGGTCTTCTTCTCTTTTCAAAAACACAATGAACGGATCCTATTTTCTCTCTTTTGCAAACTATTATATCGACTGGAGAGGAAACAAACGTTATGCTGGCAGAAGTGTTCGTGCTGTAGTCAACGACCATCCCGTCTCCAAAAAAAATTCTGCAAAAAAGAAAACGAAGTGATTTCTATGTCTCCATTTCTCAACTCCGACAACATTCTGCGTTCCACCTCTTCCATAGAGTACCATCCGTTGCTTCCATTTCTTCCTGAAAGCACTAAAATTCTCTTTCTAGGAAGTTTTCCGCCTCAACGCAAACGTTGGTGTATGGATTTCTTTTATCCGAATTTCACCAACGACCATTGGAGAATAATGGGATTGATATTCTTCAACGACAAAAATTATTTTATGGAAGCTGCGACAAAAAGATTCAACCTTGATTTAATTGTTGGTTTTCTGAATGAAAAAGGCATTGGCTACTACGATACAGCTGAGGCTGTGAAACGATTGAAAGATAATGCCTCCGACAAGTTTTTGGAAGTGGTGGAATACACAGACATCAACGCATTATTGGAAAAAATTCTTGATTGTAGGGTAGTGGTGACGACGGGAGAAAAAGCGACAGAGAATATTGTTAATCAATTGTCACTTTCTGAAATGCCGACGGTGGGGCATTCTATTCCGTTGCGAGATAATATTCTATTGTACCGTCTTCCATCATCATCACGCGCATATCCACTGAGTTTGGAAAAGAAAGCCGAGGCTTATAGGAAGATGTTTGAAAAGGCAGGAATAATATAAAAGGTAAACAACAAAATTTTTTGTTTCTATTTTTAAATTAACGTGATTTCGATGAATTGTAATATTACTAGATATATCCCCTAACGGGGAATATCTGTCCTATATTTATTTATTATATCTACCGATATAAAACACATCTACCGATATAAAACACCTAAAGGTGTATTAGTTTCTGTGTTATCATTTAGAATATCACGTAGTGATTACATATAGGTAGACATTTTCACATTTTCAATTTTACCCTGCTCCACATACCACAAATATCCCTCTACATTCTTGTAGCCCATCTTTTTTATCAGATCAACATATTCATTTACCTGATCTTTATACCCTTTGTTTTCCTCACCAAACTTATAGTCGATGATGATTACTTTGTCGTTGACCATCACTATTCTGTCTGGTCGCTTATTCTCAATGTTTATTTTGCCATTGGAGTCTTTCTTTTTCATCAAAATTGCTCGCTCATTGACCACTTTTGCCTTTCTATCAAACCATTCAGACGGTGCACTCTCTATCTTTTCTCTTATTGTAGACACATAATACTCCATCTTATCCTTTGATATGATTCCTTCATACACCTGCTTTTTCACTGCTTTTTCCACATCATCAACAGTGTGAATGTCAGAAAATAACGCATGCATCACTTTTCCTTTTTCCATAAACTCAGACACTGTCTCCTCTTTAGTATCATACTTTTCAGGATCCTTCAAGAATCTCTTGCTCATGTCTGACTGACGGAATTCTATTGCTGATGGTTTATCTCCGTCGCTCGCAATTCTATAATTCACATAATCCAAACTCTTTCTTTCCGCCTCTTTCTTCAACTCATTTTCTGTCGTGTTGTCTTTGTCTTTCGGATTACACAACTCACCATATTCAAACTTCAACTCCTCCTCATTCCAATAATCCGCCAAAACTTTCGTTTTCTCATCACTCGCCAGCTTTGATTTGTTTGAGAAAATACTTGATAGGAGTGAATTTATCTTTTTTGCACCGTCTACATCACTCTTTGGCGGTTCTGGTGAAAATACAATCAAATTTGCTTTCGCACGTGTGAACGCCACATAAAGCAGATTGATATTGTCGATCCACATCTGTGCTTTCTCACGTTCGTAATCCTCCTTAAAAATTGTGTTTATGAGATTTTTATTATAGTTGATAGGAAGCAACAAAATATCATTATACGGCTCTTTTTTAGCCTCACACCAAAGAATATTGTCATTTTTTGTGCTCTCTATCTCCCAGTCGGCAAACGGAATAATCACCGTCTTAAACTCCAATCCTTTCGATTTGTGGATTGTCAGCACACGTATTCCATTACTCTCATTGCTCGACGACAATGTCGCCCCACATAGTTTTTCATTCCAATAATTTATGAAAGTGGTGAGATCAGATGATTTTCTGTTGATGAACGTGTTAACTTTATCCAAAAATAGCTGTATGTATACATCATTGTCTTCAATTTTTTCAAGCTCCAGAATAAAATAAATTTCCTCTATCATCTCATAGAGTGGGAGAGTGGAAGTAGATATCACCTTCTCCTTCACCTCATGGTAATTTTCATCACTTCCATTGTTCAAACCTATATAATCAAGATACAGACGGTGCCCATACACATCATTGTCCGGCTCATTTACCAAACACAACGCATTGATAATTATATTGACACTCAGAGAATTGTCGAGACGGAATGCTTCACTGGACACAATATTGAACTCATCTTTTGGAAGAGTCCCGTCTTCTTTCATATCAGACAAAAATTTTGCAATCTTGGCTGTCTCATTATTTGTACGCACCAGTATGGCTATATCTCTTTCCTCTATACCTATTTTTTTCAGCTCCTTAATCTGCTCCACCATCACTCCAAGGATCTTGTCGTCAGATTTTTCATTCTCCTCTTTTTCCACTATCTGATATTTCACATAACCCTCACCTTTATTTATAAACTTCTGATGGGATTCCTCGTAAATATCCTGTATCTGTTTGCTGATTGCAGCGTCGCCATTAGGAATATACGGAATACAGCTCCAGAAAATCGCATTGTTGAACTTTATCACATTGTTGAAACTTCTGTAATTGGTATCCATAGATATATTTCCCGGATAAAGTTCCGCATGATTCTTTACATTCTCAATGATACTGTAATCGCCATTTCGCCAGCGGTAGATAGACTGTTTAGGATCACCCACAATCAAATTAGTTCCTCCATTTGCAACCGAGTCTGACAACAACGGAAGAAAATTATCCCACTGTATTTTGGATGTGTCCTGAAATTCATCAATCATGATATGACGCAACGTCGTACCTATCTTTTCATATATGAACGGTGCTGTGCTTTTATCTATGATTTTATTAAGCAGAATGGCAGTGTCTCCTAACAAAAATTTGCCTGTCATCTCATTGTTACGACGCACAATGCTCTCTATATCATACAACAATCCTATATTATTGATATTCTTAAGCACCGTCTCACAAGTAGACATCTCCTCAAGATGCTCCAATCTATATTCCTCTGTTTTATTGAGATGATCATACACCCACGTCGCATCTATATTTGCATTTTTTGTTTTCGACTCTATACTCTCTGTCGATTCCAAAGACTTTTTTACATAACTGTTAGGCATTTTGTCTTCTGAATACTCTCCTTTTTTTATTTTATTGAAGTATCCCCACAATCCTTTTGCCCCATAATAGAAATTCTCAGGCACAGCGTTCCATTCATCTGTTTTTGCAAAAAAATCATCCGCCAAAGTTTTTAATTTGCTTAAATGCCCTTTTAAAATCTTATCTATATTTTTCTTATAAGCAGTCAGTTTTTCAATAGTATATAAATCTTCATCCCTTTTTTTTGTGATGAAATCCTCGTTGAAGATGTTAGTGGCAAACTTTTCCACTTTACTGTTCACTCTCCAGCTTTTTCCATTTTTTATGTTCTCCACAGAAAAATCTGTCAGCCATTTCAACAACTGCTTTTTATCATCCTCATGCAGACTGTTCATCATATCATTCACAGCCTCATGAATCACAGAGGCATTATCAAGTTCCAGATTGACAATGGCTCCTATCTCAAGTTCATGAACAAGATTGCGCAATATACTTTGAAAAAACGAGTCTATGGTCTCTATTCTGAAATGTGAATAGTCGTGTATAATCGCAGAAATAGCCTCGCCAGCCTTTTCAGATATTTTTTCAGCGTTCCAGCCAGGACCAAGTTCTTCTATCAACTTATCTCTATAGCTGTCGGAATCCTCATATTTACGATGCAGACCATAAAGTTCAAAAAGAATTCTCTCCTTCATTTCCGCAGTAGCCTTGTTGGTAAAAGTCACAGCAAGGATAGATTTGAAGGCATTTTTATCCTTCAAAATAAGTTTCAGATATTCCACAGCCAAACGGAAAGTTTTGCCACTTCCGGCAGAAGCCTTATATATTTTTGTTTTTTCTTTATTGTTTTGCATAATTCATCTGTTATTTATGAATGTGGAATATGTTCTTTTCTGCAAATTTATAACATTTACACCATTATCACCATTCAAAAAATAAAATTAGAGGCAACATAAAAATTTTCCTAACTTATGTTGCAAATTGGCATAGTGGAGAAAGTAAATTTGGCTTTTCTTCCATCAACAATTTGGCTTTTCGCTGTTGATAACCCACTGATTTCACACCCTTCTATTGTCAAGAATCCAAGCTAAAAATGTTGAAAACTTCAAGAAAACAAATAATAACTATTGCCATGAATTTAAAAAACTATTTTAAGCCGACTGCCTTTACATATTTCCAAATTTCTTGGTGAATTTTTTTTATAAACTTATCAAGAATCTTTTTACAAAATTTAGCACTTTAATAACACTTATGATTTCAACTTAGCGAAAGAAAAATTATATTTGCATTGTTGTTAATATTGTTAATAAAGTCGGAATTTAATCAATCATTCAGTAAGTTAGAGAAGACAGAATTGTTGATCATCTCTTGATTATAATTGATTACTTTTTCCGCATCTTTTTATTAACATAACCAACACATTATTATTGTTATATTTTAGAGATTTTTAAACTAGTATTTTCTTATATCAACATAAATATATAATGGAAAAAGAGTTTCTGATTTCCGAAATCAACCGTTTGAAAAAGGAAAAGAATGCTATAATAATGGCACACTATTATCAAGACGGGGATATTCAGGATATAGCTGATTTCGTTGGCGACAGTTTGGCATTGGCTCAGTGGGCAGCTAAAACGGATGCGGATATAATAATGCTTTGTGGAGTTCATTTCATGGGTGAGACTGCAAAGATCCTTTCACCGAACAAGAAAGTGTTGGTGCCTGACATGGCTGCTGGATGTTCACTTGCTGACAGCTGTCCGGCTGATGAGTTTGAAAAATTTATCAAGGCTCATCCAGGTCATAAGGTTATATCTTATGTCAATACTACAGCTGCTGTCAAGGCATTGACTGATGTGGTGGTGACAAGTACAAACGCAAAGCAGATTGTGGAGAGTTTTCCAAAAGACGAGAAGATAATTTTCGGTCCGGACAAAAACCTTGGCAACTATATCAATAGCATCACTGGTAGAAATATGGTGCTTTGGAATGGTGCTTGCCATGTGCATGAGAAGTTCTCTGTACGTAAGGTGCTTGATCTGAAGAAAGAGTATCCAGATGCACAGGTGCTTGTTCATCCTGAGTGTAAGGATGTAATTGTTCGTTTGGCAGACAAGGTAGGATCTACTGCGGAACTTTTGAAATATGCTATCGCATCTGACTGCAAACGTTTTTTGGTTGCTACAGAGAGTGGTATTCTTCACGAGATGCAGAAGTCGGCTCCCGACAAGGTGTTTATCCCTATTCCACCTGAAGACTCAACTTGTGCCTGCAACAACTGCAGCTTTATGCGTCTCAACACTCTCGAAAAGGTTTATGAGGTTTTGAAGAATGAGTCGCCTGAAGTTGAAGTTTCAGATGAATTGCGTGAGAAGGCAGTCAAACCTATTCAGAAGATGTTGGAAATAAGTGCTAAACTTGGTTTATAATGCAGAATCTCACACTTAAAGATATTCAGCACACCGTCGACGATTGGATAAAGCGTTACGGTGTGCGCTATTTTTCTGAACTCACCAATACTGCATGTCTTATGGAAGAGGTGGGAGAGTTGGCCCGTCTTATGGCACGCACATACGGTGATCAAAGTTTTAAGGATAAAGAAAAGGAATCGTCGATTGCAGACGAAATGGCTGACGTACTATGGGTTTTGACTTGTCTGGCAAACCAGACTGGAGTGGATTTGAATGAAGCTTTCCTAAAAAACATAGAGAAAAAGACGAGTCGTGACAAGGATCGTCATATCAACAACGTAAAACTATTTAAGAAAGATGAATAATATATTTGAACTTTTTTCCAAGTATTCAATTGGTAAGAACGATCGTGAAGTAGAAATGGCTGTAGATGCGCTTCTACATTCTTCATTTGAGAGAAACAACACTAAGGCAATTTATTGCAAACTTCTTGAAAATATAGATCTTACTACTTTAAAATCAACAGATAACAGTGAATCTGTAACTGCTTTTGTTGATAAGGTTAACAATTTCGATTCAAAGTTTGACATATTGCCTCTGCCAGCTGGCATTTGTGTATATCCGGCATTTGTTCCAACGGTAAAAGAAACATTGTTGGAAGATGTGGATATTGTAGCTGTTGCAGGTGGTTTTCCACATTCACAGACATTTATGGAGGTCAAGTTGGCCGAAGTAGGATTGGCTATCGCGTCAGGAGCTACAGAGATTGATATAGTTTTTCCTGTTGGCAAGTATTTGGCAGGAGATTATGACGATATTTATGATGAGATCTCTGAAATCAAAGCATATTGTAAGGATGTCACTTTGAAGGTTATTCTTGAGGTTTCATTGTTGAAAACTGTTGAGAATATAGAAAAGGCCGCTATCATTTCTATCAACGCAGGAGCAGACTTTATCAAGACCAGTACAGGAAAAGATGGAAGTGTGGCCAATCTTGCGGCAGCATACGTTATGTGTGAGGTTATAGGTAAGATGGAACCAGAAATAGGCAGAAATGTAGGTTTTAAGGCTGCTGGAGGCATTTCTACGTCATCAGACGCTGTCAAGTACTATTCAATAGTAGAAAGTGTCTTAGGAGCTGATCATACCGACAAATCTCTGTTCAGAATAGGAGCAAGCAGTTTGGCAAATAATCTTCTTTCTGATATCACAGGTGAGAAGGTTTCTTATTTCTAAATAAGAAAGGAAATGGAAAAAAAAGTAAAAGACGCGAGTAATTGCGTCTTTTTTATTTTAATATTCTCTTACAATTGTATAGTTGAGAAGCATCAGTAATGCTTTTTTTGCATCTGATTCAGGAATAGAATCCAAACATTTTATTCCTTCTTTTTCAAATTCTTTCATCTTTTTGGATGCATATTCTATTCCACCTTTTTCAACAGTGAAGTTGATAAGTTGTTCGACTTCTTCATTTGTTTTATTTTCATTTCTCAAAATGTCGACAATTTCATTTCTTTTTGTCTCTGAGCAGTTGTTCAAAGCATATATAAGTGGAAGAGTGGCTTTGCCTTCGCGTATATCGTTACCCACTGGTTTGCCTATCTCTTTTTCTGTTGATAAGTAGTCGAAAATGTCGTCTCTTATTTGAAAACAGATTCCAAAAATAGTGCCGAAATCAACAAGAGAGTTGATCATCTGTTGATTATTGCTTACACTTTTAGCACCTATAAAACAAGCAGTTGAGAATAAAACAGCTGTTTTCTTTTTGATGACATTATAGTATATATCCTCGTTGAAAGTTCTGTTTTTTGAATTGTAAAGTTGGATTAATTCACCGTCTGTCAATTTTTTTCCTACACTACAAATAGACTTGATTATTTCCAGTGAGTTGGTTTGTGAAGCAACATTCAACGCCTGTGAAAGAAGATAGTCGCCTACCAATACAGACACTTTGTTTTGCCAAATATTGTTTACCGATTTCTGGCCACGACGTGAGTCTGCCTCGTCCACAATGTCATCGTGGATAAGGCTTGCGGTGTGGAGCATCTCAATAGCTGTTGCACCGTCGTAGCTTGAATCATTCACGTCTCCAAGACATTTAGCAGCAAGCAGAGCCATTATTGGTCTGATCTGTTTACCCTTTTTTTGAAGTATGTAGTTGTTTACAGCTGACAGCAATTCATTGTCTGACGCAAAATATCCGTCAAACTTCTTAGAGAAGATTTCATACTCCTTTTCTATTGCTTTTTTTGCTGTATCTAATGTTGACATCCGTAATTCAATCAAAAATTTTTTGCGAATTTAATAAATGTAAGTAAGTTTGGAAAATGAATTTCAAAAAATGGATAATAGACTTGTTTTAATTGATGCTTATCCCATCATTTTTGGCTCATATTACGCCTTGATGAATAAGCCAATGAAAAATTCAAAGGGTGAAAACACCTCGATTGTTTATGGATTTGTTAATAAGTTGGAGATGATTCTTAAGGATTATTCTCCTTCACATATTGCTGTAGTTTTTGATTCTGCCGCCAAGACTTTTCGTCATGAAATTTATCCGGAATATAAAGCTCAACGTCAGGCAACACCAGAGGAGATTCATGCATCTGTGCCGTTGATTAAGAAAATAGTTGACGCTTATAACATTCCTCAATTTGCGATTGACGGATATGAAGCTGATGATATTGTTGGAACTCTTGCCAAACGTGGAGCGGCAGAAGGTCTTGAGGTACTTATGGTGACTCCTGATAAAGATTATGCGCAGCTTGTCGACGATAATATCAAGATGCTTCGTATTACTCATGGAAATGGATTGGAGCTGATGGACAAAAATATGGTTTGTGAAAAGTGGGGAATAGATGATCCTTCAAAAATCATAGATCTTCTTGCTCTTATGGGAGACGCGAGTGATAATATTCCTGGTTGCAAGGGAGTGGGAGAGAAAACAGCTGTCAAGTTGCTTCAGGAGTTTGGATCTGTTGAATCAGTAATCGAAAATTCAGAATCCATAAAAGGAGCTTTAAAGACGAAGGTGCAGGAAAGTGTAGAAATGATTAAATTTTCAAAGTTTCTTGTGACAATATGTACTGAGGTTCCAATAGAGACATCTATTTCTGATCTTGCCATCAAGGAAAAGAAAGTAGATGAAATGTTAAAAATATTCAATGATCTTGAATTAAAAAGTTTCATCAATAAATATACTCAAAAATCAGCCCCTGTTCAACTCTCTCTGTTTGATAATTTCAGTACAATTACACAGCATGAAGAAAAATATTCAAGTCTCAGCGAGTTAACTTCCATCTCTCATGACTATAAATTGATTGAAAATCAAGAAGATATTAGCCAATTTTTGGCAAAAATTTCTACTCAGGATTTTTTCTGTTTTGACACGGAAACGACCTCAACAGACGTATTTTCTGCGGATTTAGTGGGAATGAGCTTCTGTTGGAAGAAAAATGAGGCATTTTTTATTCTTTTACCGGAAAATCGGGAAGAGGCACAAAAAATAGTTGATCAGTTCAAACCTTTGTTTGAAAATGATAAAATATTTAAGATTGGACAAAACCTTAAGTTCGACGTGTTGATGCTCAAGCAATATGGGGTAGAGGTGAAGGGTGAGTTGTTTGACACAATGATTGCCCATTATCTTATCCAACCAGAGTTGAGACATGGAATGGATGCTTTGGCTGAACAGTATTTGAAATATAAAACTGTTACTTACGAAGAGTTGACAACAGAGAATGGAAAAAAGAATCTTCCATTACGAAGTGTAGATAAGAACAGACTTGCAGATTATGCTGCTGAGGATGCTGACATCACTTTCCAGCTTTACGAAATTTTCAAAGATGAGTTAGTTAAGAACAATCTTGATAAGTTGTTTAAAACTATTGAGATGCCGTTGATGCATGTTCTTTGTGAGATGGAGAATGCAGGTGTTACCATTGATGAAAAAAGTTTGAAAGAATCTTCAATTAAGATGACTGCTGAGATGGAGAACATTGCGAAAGAAATATATTCTCTTGCCGGCCATTCATTCAATATTTCGTCACCGAAGCAAGTTGGTGAGGTAATCTATAATGAGTTGAATCTTGTAGATAAAGTAAAGAAAACCAAGGGTGGACAGATGTCGACAAGTGAGGATGTGTTGATTTCGTTGAAAAGTAAACATCCTATAATAGAGAAGATTCTTGATTATCGTGGAGTAAAAAAATTGTTGAGCACATATATTGATGCACTTCCTGAAATTGTGAATTCTCACACAGGAAAAATTCATACATCGTTTAACCAGACAGTGACTGCCACTGGACGATTAAGTTCGAGCAATCCTAATTTGCAAAACATACCTGTGCGAGACAGTATGGGAAGAGAGATACGCAGATGTTTCGTAGCTGGCGATGATTCCGTCTTCTTATCAGCCGATTATTCACAGATTGAGTTGAGAGTTATGGCTCACGTCTCAGAGGATGAAGGATTGATATCATCATTTTTATCTGGATTTGATTTTCATCAGGACACTGCTTCAAAGATTTTCAAAGTTCCTACTGAAGAGGTTACAAAGGAAATGCGAAGCAAGGCTAAGACAGCAAACTTTGGAATTCTTTATGGAATATCAGCATATGGATTGGCAGACAGATTGTCTATTTCTAAGGATGAGGCAAAGCAGATGATTGAAAGTTATTTCAATGCTTTTCCTAAAGTGTATGATTATCTTGAGAAAATAAAAGCGTTTGCCCATGAACATGAATATGTAGAGACATTGTTTGGACGCAGAAGATTTATACAAGATATAAATTCACGAAATGGATCTCTACGTCAGAATGCTGAAAGAAATGCAATCAATGCTCCGATTCAAGGAACTGCTGCCGACATAATTAAAATTGCTATGATCAATATTCAGAGAGAGATAGACAACAGAAATCTAAAATCTAGAATGATCATACAGGTGCACGACGAATTGAATTTCAACGTAGTTAAATCTGAAGAGGAGATTATGCGTGAGATTGTGAAGAATGAGATGGAGAATGTATTCCAGATGAAAGTACCACTTAAGGTTGAATTGTCGGTAGCAACTAATTGGCTTGATGCTCACTAAACAATAAAGACGGGTTTTATCCCGTCTTTTTTTATTGTTGATTTTTTGCTTCTTCAATCAGAGGTTCTGTGGAATCGATAATATCAAATAGATCTTTTCTCACTTCTGTGCGAAGCATTTCAATTCTTGTTTTTCTGAAATTATCAATTCCTTTGAAAATTGGAGTAGAAGCGAGGTGTCGACGTGTGTGTGTGATACCTTTTCTCTCGTCTCCATCGAACATTTCTATATTTTCATCAATCATCTGTTTTAGAATATTCAGACAATCATGAGTGTTGAGTTTTTCTGATTCTTTACCTTGGATATAATCTTTACATTCTTTGAAAATCCATGGTCTTCCAAATGTTGCTCTACCTATCATTACTGCATCCACCCCGTATTTATCAAAACATTCTTTTGCTCTTTCTGGAGTAGTGACATCACCATTTCCTATGATAGGAATATGAATACGCGGATTGTTTTTGACTTCACCTATTAGAGTCCAGTCAGCTTCACCTGTATACATTTGTGCTCGAGTTCTTCCGTGGATAGCCAATGCCTGTGCACCGCAGTCTTGAATTTGTTCGGCAAGAGTAGTTATGATAAGATTATTGCTGTCCCAGCCCAATCTGGTTTTCACAGTCACTGGTAGTTTCACTGCTTTCACCACTTCACGAGTAATTTCCAGTAGTTTTGGAATATCACGTAACAAACCAGCACCTCCTCCTTTACCGGCAATTTTTTTTACAGGGCAGCCGAAGTTTATGTCGATGATATCTGGTTTAGCTGCTTCTGCAATTTTAGCTGCTTCGACGATTGTTTCTGTATCTTTACCGTAAAGTTGGATGACGGTAGGACGTTCGGAGTCGTCAATTGTCATCTTATCTTCTGTTCGTTGGATATTTCTGATAAGTGCGTCGGCAGAGACAAATTCAGTGTAGACGAGATCAGCACCGAATTTTTTACACATTTTTCTGAATGAGATATCAGTAACGTCTTCCATAGGGGCAAGGAAGAGAGGGTATTCAGAAAATTCTATATTGCCTATTTTCATCAGTTGTGCATTTAGTTATAACTTTGTGCAAAGTTAATTAAAGCATTATGGATTTGAAAAGAACAGATTTTGAAATTATGGCACCAGTGGGCAGTTATGAAAGTTTAGCTGCAGCAATTCAAGCGGGTGCAAATTCCGTCTACTTTGGTATTGGTAAATTGAATATGCGATCACATTCAGCTAATAATTTCACTGTCGATGATCTAAAAAATATAGCAAGTATATGTACTGAAAATGGATTGAAGAGTTATCTCACTCTCAACACTGTAATGTACGACACTGATCTTGCTGACATGCGTACGTATGTTGACGCTGCAAAAGAGAGTGGAGTATCTGCAATTATAGCATCAGATATGTCAGTCATTCTTTATGCGGTATCAATTGGTGTAGAAGTTCATTTGTCGACGCAGTTGAATATTTCCAATATAGAAGCCTTGAAATTTTATGCACAGTTTGCTGATGTTGTGGTATTGGCAAGAGAGTTGAATATGGACCAGGTATCGAAAATACATCAACAGATTATTGCTCAGAATGTATGCGGACCAAAAGGTGGACAGTTGAAAATAGAGATGTTCTGCCATGGTGCTTTGTGTATGGCCATTTCCGGAAAATGTTATATGAGTCTCCATGAGTTGAACAGTTCAGCAAATAGAGGAGCATGTTTTCAGGTATGTCGCCATTCATATCGTTTGTTTGATGACGAACGTGATATTGAGATCAAGGTTGACGACAAGTATTTGATGTCGCCAAAAGATTTAAAGACAATTCATTTTTTGAATAAATTGGTTGATTCGGGAGTAAGAGTTTTCAAAATAGAAGGACGTGCAAGAAGTGCAGAATATGTGAAGACGGTGGTATCTTGTTATAATGAAGCATTGAATTCTATCATTGATGGTTCATACTCAGAAGAAAAGATAGCAAAATGGGATGAACAACTGAAAACAGTATTCAACAGAGGTTTCTGGAACGGCTACTATTTAGGTCAGCGATTAGGAGAGTGGAGTAGTGTTTACGGTTCTGAAGCAACAGAAAGAAAAGTGTATGTTGCCAAAACAATTCGCTATTATTCTAATATAGGAGTTGCCGAATTTTTACAAGAAACCAATGCTGGAATTAATAAAGGCGATAAACTTTTAATTATTGGTCCTACCACAGGAGTAGTTGAACTTATCGCTGATAAACTCATAGTGGATGATAAAGAAACTGATTTTGTTCCACGTGGAACAAAATTTACAATAAAGGTTCCTTGTAAAGTCAGACCTTCGGATAAGGTTTATAAAATGGAACAAGTAAACAAAAATTAAAATAGAGTCACATGTAAATGTGACTCTATTTTTTTTGTTCCACGTGGAACGTTATAAAAGAAAAATCCATTTTTTTTGTTCCACGTGGAACAAATCTAAAATACTTTAATATGAGTTCGATGAATTGTAATCTGTGAATCATTTTCCATTTACTGATCGAAATTCAACCTCCTTTTCTCATAAAAAGACGAAGTCTTTCTCTGTGAACTTTTTCTCTCTGTGGTTTTAAAAATTTTATGTGCTCGCCTACGGCTCGCACGTAGAAAGGGGTTAGGGCGTTCCGCCCTTAACAATCCTCAGTTATGACACTTCCAACTATCTTTTTGATTTCGTCGAACTCACGTTACTTTAATGTTAAATCTGTTTTGTGATATATAATAATAAAAAGAGACGTAGTTTACTACGTCTCAAAAAAAATAAGATTCTTCGATGAAAATAATTTAGTTTTGATGAAGATTGTCGAAAATTATCTTTGCTTTTGCTTTGCCAATTATCTCAGCCAATTCTTCTTCTGTTTGTTCTTTGATTCTTTTTACACTTTTGAATTTCTTTATTAAAGCATCTTTAGTTTTTTCTCCAATACCATTGATGTCATCAAGTGCAGAATGAATCTGACTTTTGCTTCGTTTGTTACGGTGAAAACTGATTGCAAATCTGTGCACCTCATCTTGAATGCCTGCAAGAAAACGAAATAAAGAATGATTTGGTTGTATCTCCACATGAAGTGGCGGAAAACCATAAAGCAATTCTTTTGTGCGGTGTTTGTCGTCTTTTGCCAATCCTGCGATGGGTATGTATAAATTCAGTTTGTCTTCAATCACTTCTCTTACACATTCCATTTGCCCGACACCACCGTCGACAATGATCAAATTTGGTAATTTTTCTCCTTCATTCACCAATCTGCTGTAACGTCGGTAAACAACTTCTTGCATTGATCCGTAGTCGTCTGGCCCTTCTACAGTTTTGATATTGTATGTGCGATAGTCCTTTTTTGATGGTTTTGCATTCTTGTAGACAACACATCCAGCTACTGCATCGCTTCCCGAAATGTTTGAATTATCAAAACATTCAATTTGGTGTGGAACTTCTTTTAACCCAAGAACCTTTTGAAGTTCAGTCAGAAGTTTCATTGCACGTTGCTCTGGATTGAATTTTTCCGCTTGTTTGATTCTGTCGAATCTGTATTGTTTGACATTCTTTATTGATAAATCAAGCAGTTTTTTCTTGTCACCTTTCTGTGGAACAGTGATTGTGACATTGTCTAATTCAAATGAAATAGGGTAGGGGACGATGATTTCTCGTGATAGACTCTGAAATTTCTGACGCATTTCCACAATTGCAGTAGCTAAAATTTCACTCTCTTCTTCTTCTGTCTGTATTTTATATTCGAATGTGTAAGCTTGTGATATTGTTCCCTCCATCACTTTCAAGAAGTTGATGTAGGCATTGTTGTCGTCTATTTCTATTGAAAAAACGTCGATGTTGGTCAGAATTGGACTTACAATGGTGTTTTTGCTTTTATACTGAGAAAGAAGATAGAGTTTTTCTTTCATCTTTTGTGCATCTTCAAATCTCATTTCTTCGGCAGCTTTGCCCATTTCATTGAAAATATATTTTTCAAGCACACTCATCTCACCTTTCAAAATGAGCTTGATTTCTTTTATGTTTTCTCTATATTCTTCTTCTGTCTGATAACCTTCACAACATCCTTTGCATTTCTTAATATGATAATCCAGACATACTTTATATTTTCCACTTTTGATGGCATCTTCTGTCAGCTTATTATTACATGTGCGGATTCCATATATGTTGTGAATTAGATCAAGCACTGTCTTCATTGCCGGAAGATATGTGTATGGACCATAGTAGAGTGATTCGTCGTGAACATAACGACGAGTGTAGAAAACACGGGGAAAAGCTTCATTTTTAATACAAATCCATGGATATGTTTTATCATCCTTCAGTAGAATGTTGTATCTCGGTTGGTGTTTTTTTATCAAACTGTTTTCGAGTAGCAATGCATCCTGCTCACTCGGCACAACAATATATTTGATGTCTGCAATTTGTTTTACAAGTGCTCTTACTTTATTTGATGTCTGATATTTGTTGAAATAAGATGAAACTCTTCTTTTGAGGTTCACAGCTTTTCCAACGTAGATGATTTCATTTTCTTTGTTGACATATTGGTAAACACCTGGACTTTCTGGAAGTGAAAGAACTATTTGTTTCAGCTGTGAAATCTCTTTTTCCATCATGTATAAGTCTAAATTTTTAAACTTTCAAAGTAGTTGTTGAGAAGAAAATAGTATGCGTTCACTATTTCCTGCATCTTACGAGTTGCCTCTTTTTTACTGATTTCATCGGATAATTCGTATTTGTCTGGATGATATTTCAGTGATAGCTTTCTCCATTGACGTTTTAATTCTTTTAATGTGCAGTTGTAATTTAATTCCATTGTCTTGAATGCGTTTTTAGTCTTTTCATTCAATGATTCTTCCAAATTTTCCTCGTCGTTGACAATGTAGCCTCTATAAATAGTCCATAGATTTTCTTTGTCGATAGAGTTTATTCTCATGTGTTTCATGATTTTTTCTATCAGCTCACGCTCACTTCTACATATTCCCTTTCCACATGTGCTGATACACATGAGCATGTTTAGAAGCTGTACTCTGTTGCCATACTTAAATGTGCGGTTTGCATTCAAACATAGTATATTCACCGACAGATTGTCGTTGTAGAGATACGTTTTCAAATATTCGATTGTCTGCTTGGCATACGTGGAATTCATCTTTCGGTCGAGATAATTTTTGACAATTTCAATCTGTGATTTGGTTCTCACAGTGTTGGCTTTCATCATCACTGCACTGAGTCCAGCCACCGTCTTCATTATCATTTCTCTACGTTGCTCTTTGCGTCTTTGCGTATCTCTTTCTTTTTTCACTCTCCTTTTTTCCTTGAATTGCAATACTACGACAATGATGAGTATTGCAGATATCAGTGTAGCTATTATCACCATTTTCTTGGAAATTTAGAGTGAAAAATGACTTAATGACTGATTTAGAAAGTCAGTGTCAAACCAAGCAAAAAGTTGAATCCTTGGGATGGATAGCCATACCAAAACTCGCTTCTTTGGTTCAAAATATTGTTGAAACGAGCGAATACATCGAGAAAACTCATCAACTTATAATTTGCACCCAAACTGATGTCGTTGAAGTTTTTAAGGTCGACTCTGGTATCTTTTCCTAATTTGGCTTTTCTTCCTGCTTCAAGATCGTAGTTGATGTTGAAACGAAGAAAATCTGTTGGAACATAGCTGACTCCAAGTCCGATTTGTGCTGCTGGCAACATCCAAGCTTCTTTCTGTTTTTCAAGCGACCATTTATTGTAGCCGATTTTAAATGAAAAATCCACTTTTTCACGGAAATTATAGTTGACAGCAGCTCCACAATTAAATTGACCTACGTTTTTATCATACACAACATCAAATGTGTTCTTCATCCCTGTTGAGTCAGACTTGTTGACGTAGAAGTATTGATTGTTGATGATTTTGTATCCTATGTGGATGTCAGTGTTCACACTTTTGCCAATATTGAGTTTTGTTCCCAAATAAATGTCAAGAGGAATATAAGTGTCTTCCGGACGTGCGTCTGGAGAAAGATAGATGTTTTCGTTAGCAAGTGAACGAAGAGTGTTCACTTTATAGTCTCCAGTCACACCTGCGTAGACATACCAAATATTGTCGATAACACGAACTTGTCCTGTAATATCCGGTGAAAATGCCGTATTTTTTCCTTGATTGATACCAAATGAAGCTTTTAGACCAAGATTCAATCTTCCAACTTCAGAAATGAAACTGTAGTATGGATTAAACTTCAACACAGTAAAATTGTTGAAGTTTTGTGCTTTGCTGAAATCGATAGAGCCGTTTTCAGGAGTAGAAACAAACACGTTATACATCTGAAATTTCAATGACAATATAGATTCTTGCATTCTGTATGAAGCTGTCAAATCTGTGAAAATTGTGTTTTCAGCGACGTCGAAATGAGTTTTCAAAAGACGCCAATTGGTTTGCAAATCATATTTCCATTGCTCTATATAATCTTTTGATCGGAAGCGAAAATTCAAAGCTGCGGTCAAATGGGAGTTTTTCTGATCATCATTCTTATATTCAGGCTCTTCTTTGTTCTTATTTTGTTCGGAAAAACTGATCATATCACTGTTTAGTCCATAGTAGTTGAAACGGTTATAACCAAACTCTCCAAATGCACTAATTTCACGAATTCTGATGCTTCGTAGAAAGGATATTCTCGCTTTATTGTCGTTATAAAGTCCTTTGCTTAAAACATCGTTGGAAAGAACATCATAATTGTCTTTTTTAAGAGTGACGTTGCCAAATGATGAGTTGTGTTTCAAATAGAAGTCGAAAAGGGCGACGTCGCTATTATAGATAGGTGTATATAGTTCACCAAGGAAAGATTTGTAGTTTCCTCCGCCTAATCTTAAGAAACCTTCTCGACTATATTTGTTTTCTTCCTGCGACGCAAGTGCATAATCAAGAGAAGGTATAATATCAGTTTTTGGCTTGTAGGTTGAAGTCCAAACTTTATAATCCACTTCTATCTTTTTGGTATTCACATCTTTAAGTTCTGGCATTGTATTAATTTTACCAGCTTCTTTAATGACGGGAGTATAATCTCTCACCACCTCGATATTTCTTTTGATTGTAGTATCGGTGGCAGATGCAGTATTTGTGGAGTCGGATGCGTTTTGTGCACTGACTATTGAAAATGCCGAAAGTAGAGCAATATTAAAGACTATTCTTTTCATCGTGATTTTCTTTACTCCTTAATTTTATTTTTCTCTCTTGCCTCAATGTCATCAAGACGTGATTTGATTTCAAGAGCTATATCATCTTTACCCTTATAGTTTTCTCTTACACTTAGCAGATATTGTTTAGCTTCAAACTCACGATCCATTGATACGTAGATATCAGCTAAAAGCACAAAACTCTTTGCCAACCAGTATTGGTGCGGAGTGTTTTGATCGATGAATTCGAAGATTATCTTTTCAGCTGCCTCTTTGTTGCCATCATGGAAAGCGTATTCAGCTGTTTTATATTTTGCTTCTGCACCAAACTCATCTAAACAATTGGAAGATAGAGTTTTATAATCAGCGACGGCATAATTTGTTTCACCCTTTTGCTCATAACATTTTGCACGAGTGTAAAGAGCTTCACGATATAGATTTGGATCAAGTTTGTCTCCTTTGATCACGTTATCACAAGCGGAGATTGTTTCGTCGATTTTGCCAAGTTTGTTGTAACTACGCATAATTTGAAGTTTGGCTTTCTCTTTATTCTCCACATTCTGTGTGATTTCCACCATTTTTTCAAGGTGTTCCACAACTTGCTCATAGTTTTCTTTTTTATACTCTATGTCAGCAAGAAGAAGAAGTGCTTGTTCTGCGTGGACGGAACCAAGTTGCTGCGCTGTAAGCGACAATTCTTTCTTTGCCAGGTCGTACTCCTTAATATTATAGTAGCTATTACCTAGATTGAAGTGTGCACTTTCATTAAAGATGCTGTTAGGAAACTTATCAAGATATTTGTTGAAACTGTTGATTGCTTCCTGATATTTCTCCTGAAGATAAAGTTTTTCAGCGGCAAGATATGTCAAAGAATCTTGTTCGGAAATTTCAAATTTGGCGATTCCACCGAGACTTTCCACATATTCTGCATATCCCGACACATTATTTTGGTCAAAATATATACGTTTCAAACCTTCAAGCGATGTTTTTGCTTCTTCACTTGATGGAAACATATCAACTATACTCTTGTAAATCTTGGTACTTTGTTCAAAATCACCCATTTTATCGTAGAGCATAGCAGTCTGAAGCTTACCTTTACGACTTAGAGAACTATGAAAATATGATTTTGATAGTTTTTCATATGTGGTGATTGCTGATTTATAATCGTTAAGCATTACGTATGAACGACCGATTTCATACATTGCGTCGGCAATGTATTCTGAATTTGGAAACTTTGAGATCAGACGGTTCAAAGTAGCGATTTTTCCGTTATAATTTTTCTGAAGTCCCTGTACAAAACCTTGTTGGAAACAAGCGTAGTCGGCTCCGGATCCTTTCAATGCGTAAACTTTTGAATAGCTTTTCTCTGCATTTTCAAAATCATGGTTGATGAAGTAACAGTCACCTATACGGTTGTTGGCATCGGCGATGAGTGTTTTGTTGTTATCTTCAAGATTAGTGAATTTTCTGAACCATGTCAAAGCTGAAGTATAGCTTTTATTGTTGAAATAGCAGTAGCCGAGGTTGTAATGCGCAAGATTGTAGACGTCGCTATGGCGAGCTCCCGTCGTATTTATGAACGAAATATAATCTTGTTGAGCCTCAGTTGGTTTGTTGAGACGGAAATTTGCCTCACCACGCCAAAAATAAGCTAGTGATTCGGTATTGTAGTTATATTGTTTGTCAATGAGTGATTTAGTGAGATAATCTTTAGCTTTCTCGTAATCACCATCTGTAAAGCTTTGAATACCAAGACAATATAGTATTCTTTGACGAGCTTCCAAGATGCTAGGATTATTTGTATTGATTTTTTGTATCGACGCGTATGCTGCCTCATAGTTTTTTGTCGTCATGTAGACGTTGAGCAAATAATCGTAGATGCGGTTTTTATAGTTTGACTTAGGAAATTTTTCCAAGAAATTCTCAAAAGTGGTCACAGATTCATCGAATGGTGAATAACTCTGGTCGTATACCACAAGAGCGTAATTGAACATTGCTTCTTCCTGAACCTCTTTGTCAAACTCCATTTTTGACGCTTGGGCGAAGCACATTCTTGCGTTAGTCTTGTCGCCAACCTTCAAATATGAATTTCCGAGGTTCAAATAAGCATTCTGACTCAGTTCATCGTTTTCTGTCGTTACTTTTTGCAGATTTTCAATTGCGTTTTTCCAATCCTGAGTCTTGCAGTATGACGTACCCAGCATGTAGATATTGTTACGCATGATTTGATCCGTCGTCTTTGCATATTCAGAAAGATACTTGATAGTCTGCTTATAATCGTTCTTTTTGAAATAGCATTCGCCGATTATACGGTAGATTTCAGAATTGCTCTTATTATTCGGATATTTTTCGATTATTGAGTGTCCGTATTCGAACACTTTTTCGTCCATATTCTTGTAATAGTATATCTGAGCAATGTAATATGGGACGATAGATTCATATTCGCTGTCGTTCTGCAGACTGATGAAAGTTGGAAGAGCAGCGTCATAATTCTTTTTCAAATAGTCGATGTAGGCAAGATAATATTTGCCTGATTTTTGATAGTTGTCGTTGTTAAGGTCACATAGAGTAGTGAAAGAAGAGTGGGCTTTATCGTAATCTTGAAGTTGAAGATTGCAATAGCCGTGGCGGAAGAAATAGTCCGCTTTCTCCTTTTTGCTTAGTTTACGTGGGTCGACTTTGCAAAAATATTGCTCAAGAGCCTCTTTGTATTTGCCTTTTTGAAAATAAATAGAGCCTTGCAAGAATAATATTCTGCTTATATGAGACGAGTGTGGATTATTCGCAACAAATCTTTCCAGGCGACCTCGTGTATCTTTTCTGTCCATTTCGTAGGCACAGCAGGCAAGTAGATATTCTGCTTCAGCGTAATATTCCTCTCTATCCACATCTTTGTCTTGCAGATATTCGTCGAGGTAACGGAATGCAGTGTTATACTGCTTGAGGTCGTACATTTCTTTTCCTTCAAAGTACAGACGTTCAGCAGTAGTATAAGTTTTAGTTTTTTGAGCGTTGACACTGCCTATCGACAGGGCCATAGCCATCATAATAAGTTCTTTTTTCATCGACTAATTTACATATACTTCAAATGTGCAAACAAATATACTATATTTTTTCAATAATTAATCTAATTTTTTTAACTCTCTTATTTAATTTACAATATGTTATTGTCTGGATAGATGGTGAAAATAAACCAAAATTTGAAAATTATTCGATGAAAAGGGGTAAAATAGATCATTATAGTTAGTTAAACTCTAATTAAAATATTTAGGTACTATTATGAAACAGTTTATGTTTGTTTTGGCTCAGTTTTAGTTTATTATGATTGAAAATAAAAGGGGCATTAACAATCCTCACCTCTATAACCTAAATTTAATCTAAGAGGTATTGTCAACACGTTTTTAAGTACGAATTTTACTATCAGATGGGTACATTCTAACACTTTTTGTTAACCATTTCAATTTTATTGTTAACTGTCAATGCCCGTGTTTGATACGTTTGTCTATCAGCCTATATTCTAAATAAATATACTTTTGCTGGTGATAAATGTGTGTGCAAAGTCACCGCAATTAAATAATACCTACATACTATGAAGACTAGACTATTTACTTTATTGGCACTTGCATGCTCAACTTTGACGTATGCAGCCGACTTTAATCTGAAAGTTGATCTTGGCGACAGTATTCGCCCTGTGACTCATGTGGCTTCTGGTTCACTTTATGGACTGACGGAATCGCTTCCAGCGGATATAGCTGCTCACGTCGCTCCATTGAAACCAAATGCTTTTCTTAATCCTGCTGTGTCGGGCAGTGGACGTCAACAACCAATTGGTGACGCTTTCAAAGCTGCTGAAAGAATTAAGAATACTACTGGTAAGGTTCACATTCGTCTTGCTGATATTCTTCCTGGCTGGCCTTATAATTGGAAAGGATGGAGCTATTGGGAGCAGGAGGTGACAACGATCGTGAATAAAAGAAAGAATTCTAATCTTAATTTCGACGGTTACGAAATATGGAATGAGCCTTATGGCACTTGGAAAGACGCGAATGGAAGATACCATGAGGATTTATGGAAACCAACTTATGATCTTTTGCGACGTCTGGATCCTGGCTGCAGAATCATAGGTCCTTCTTTTGCATTTTATAGTTCATCACGAATGGAAGCATTTGTAAAGTTCTGTTCTCAAAACAATTGTATGCCCGACGTGATCAGTTGGCACCAGTGGGGTTCTGGCGGATTTGTGGATGCTCTCAACCATTATCGTAGTTTGGAGAAAAAATACAATGTTTCTCCACGCAAAATCAGTATCAATGAATATTGTGCTGGATCGGATGCAGCAAACCAAAAATATGAGGGATGTCCGGGATATTCAGTCCCTTTCATCGCCAAATTTGAGCGTCATGGTGTGGAAAGTGCGATGATTTCGTGGTGGTTCACCAACCTTCCAGGACGTTTGGGAAGTTTGCTCACGTCGCAGAATGAGAAGGGTGGAGGATGGCATCTCTACAAATGGTACGGAGATATGGATGGCTACATGGCATCAGTCACACCACCAAACGATAAAAGCGATGGATTGGACGGTTTTGCCGCAGTCAACAGACAAATGCACGAGGCAAGTGTAGTGTTGGGAGGATCAAGTGTAGGTTCTGTCGACGTTACTATCAATGGTATTCCTTCATGGATGGGAAGTGAGGTTGAGGTGACAACAGAAGTGGTGACTTGGGAGAATAAAGATAAGGCAGTGGCTGGTCCACAAACGTTGGCCACAAAAGTATATACTGTCGACAATGGAAAAATAGTGGTGCCTGTAAATGTCACAAGCAAGTTGTACGCTTATCGCCTTTATATCACACTGGGTGAGACCACTCCAAAGTCTCCGTTCTTGGGTCATGCGTTATCCATTCCTGGAACAATTGAGGCAGAGAATTTCGATAATGGAAGCGATGGAATTTCCTATCACGACAAAGACAGACAAAATCGTGGAGAAGGATATCGCTTGGAGACGGGAGTTGATGTCTATGCTTTGAAGGATAAACCCGATGAATACGCTGTTGGTTATGCCCAGAAAGAAGAGTGGCTTGAGTATACTGTCAACATTGAAAATGAGGCTTACTATGATATTTCTGCAATTTTGTCATCGGGTGGAGAAAATTCAGGAATCCAGCTACTCCTTGATGGTGAAACCATCACGGACATGTTGCAAACAACACCAAACGAAAATGATTGGGAAAGTTATCTTGAGACAACAACACGCAGTTTGACAAAACTTCCTAAGGGAGAACATATATTGCGTATGAATATTGTCGGTGACTGGATCAACATTGATAAATTCATTTTTACTGAATATGATCCTACTTATGTGGGCAATATAGACGCAGAAGACATCCAAACATTTGAAATATTCGATGTGAACGGTGAAAATTATGGAAAAATAGTGTCTGATCAGCATCGTCTTCCATATATTCTGCGAGAAAAAGGATATGCAAGGGGAGTATATGTGGCTAAATCTGCAAAGAAGGTAATAAAAGTAATTGTAGAGTAGATAAAATAAGGAAGACGGAAAAGTAATTTCGTCTTTCCTTTTATTAAAAAACGAAACAGCAAAAAATCACTTTTTTTAATTCATTTTTGATTATTTTTCTAAAACCTTTAATTTTGTATAAAAATTAAAGACATATAAAATTTTTTAGAGATGAGTCTAATTAGTGATTTTAAGGATTTCGCCATGAAAGGCAACGTTGTCGACATGGCAATTGGTGTGATCATTGGTGGTGCATTCGGTAAGATAGTCACTTCAATGGTATCTGATATCATGATGCCTATTCTTGGCTATGTTATTGGTGGTGTTAACTTTACTGATTTTAAGCTAACATTGAAGGAAGCTGTTCCTGCTACAGATACGACACCAGCAGTAGAAGCTGTCACTTTGAACTATGGAAATTTCCTACAGGTGACATTTGATTTCTTGATTGTTGCAATCTGTATCTTCGCGGTTATCCGTTTGATTTCAAACTTTACTAAGAAGAAGAAAGATGAGGCTCCTGCACCAGAACCACCAGCACCAAGCAAGGAGGAGGTTCTTCTTACAGAGATCAGAGATTTGTTGAAAAACAAATAAAACATACTAAAGGAAGTCAAATTTGACTTCCTTTTTTGTTGTGAATTAAAGACGACATCATCTTCGTATTTTTATTAGTGCGTGTTATTGGGTGTAGAAAAATAGTCTTTGTCTTAGTTTATGATTGACTTTACGAGGATTGTTAAGGGCGGAACGCCCTAACCCCTGCTAAAGTGCGAGCCGAAGGCGAGCACACAGAAATAATAAAACCACAGAGACACAAAGTTTACAGAGAAGGTCTAAGCCTTTTTTATCTGTTTTATAGGTACACATTCGGAATATGACAAGATAGATTGTAGAAACATTTAATTAATATGGAGTTATGACAAAGATAGAAACAAAAGAACAATATAAATGGGCGGTTGCTAAAGTAGAGAAACTATTGCCATTAGTTGACGATAATACTCCAAAAAATGATCCTAATTTGATAGAACTTAATTTATTGTCCAATCTTGTTGCAGATTATTCTGATGAACATTTTTCGATTGGAGAACCATCATTAGCAGATGTATTAAAATTAAGAATGTATGAAATGGAACTTTCTCAAAAAGCTTTATCTGAACTACTTGGTGTGAGTCCTTCACGACTTAGTAATTTTCTTACTGGGAAAAGTGAACCAACATTGCAGGTGGCAAGGACAATATGCAAACGATTAAATATTGATGCGAATATAGTGTTAGGTGTATAAAAACTAACGACGATGCTGCTGCCTTTTTTTTCATTACCTAGCAAAATCACATAATTTTTTGTAAGTTTGTCTTTGAACAAATTATTTTGCAACGAAGATGAAATCAGTAGTGGATTTACATACTCATACAATTGTCAGTGGACATGCTTACAGTACTCTTGCTGAAATGATTGATGCCGCACAAAAAAAGGGTCTCAAACTTTTTGGTGTGACGGAACATGGACCAATGATGCCTGGATCATGTCATTCTATCTACTACCGTAATCTTAGTGTCATTCCCCGTCAGTATGGTGAGATGCGTCTTATGATGGGTTCGGAAATGAACATCATTGATTTCGCTGGAAATGTGGATTTGAAGCCAAGTATCACTAAAACGTTGGATATCCGTATAGCAGGTCTGCATAGTCGTGCGTTTACTAATGGCACCGTCACTGAAAATACGGACGCTATAATAAATGCGATGAAAAGGCCTGATATAGATATAATTTCTCATCCTGTCGACGGTACTGCTGATCTCGATATCAGGGCTATAGTGCAGTGTAGTGCTGAGACTAAAACTTTGCTGGAGCTAAACAATAGCAGTCTCCGTCCTGGACGTGATAAGCCAAAAGCAAAATCTAATTTTATAGAGATGTTGGGATATTGTAGGGAAATGAATGTTCCTATTATCATGGGTAGTGATGCCCACATCACTTACGATGTCGCCAATCATACCTATGCCTATGGTTTAGCTCAGGAAATAGGATTCCCTGATGAACTGATTCTAAACGGTGATGAAACCAGATTTTTGAATTATCTTACTGAAATTAGAGAATCTAAATAATTTAATCTCTCATCACTCTTGTGCTCCATTCCACGTATTCACCGCCGAATTCCTTTGCAAGATTCATCACTTCATTGGTGACGATGGTGATTGATTCAATATCTGTTTTGGATTTTTTAGAAATCACAGCCTTCACAATTCCGTCTTCTTCAGCGACCTCGTCTACATAGTATTTCCAGGTTTTGGCTTTAGCTGCAAATTTTTCAGCACTCTCCATATCTGAAGAAAAAGAAATCATATGTGACACAATGTGGAGTTTTGTATTCACGTCGCCTTTAGCTTGGAGATCTTCGATTATACGTTGGTTTTGTATCTTTTGGTAATTCCACTGGTCGGGGAAAAGTTTGGATTGGTAGATTTCCCAATTCTGGTCGTTTTTGAAGGAAATATTCATGTTTTTGCCGATTCTACCGACTAATTTTGATTTTTCTATTTCCTTTTTCAATTCTTCCGTATTGTATGTATAGGCATAGATCTCAAGTTTACTGCTATCCATAGATGCTGCCACATAAGCAGACTTGTTCTTTTTGTCGTTGGCCAACGATTCAATGGCAGGTCTTACCTTCGACTCAAGTATTGTTTTTGCCTCCTCTTCACTTTTGCAACCTTCTCCATTAAATGTCATATTGCAACAAATTATACCTGCGGAAGGCTCCACAGCACTTAATATCGCCATATCAATGAGTATGAATCTTCCGTCGTCGCTCTTATAGAATCCCCAGTCGTCACGGTATCCGTGGCCTACGATTGATTCATCAGAGGTTTTGTTCTCAAACATGTGCTTGAAAAAAAGCTGGTTTTGGGCAGATGCACATAGCATCGTCGCCAATATAGCAATAGAGGTAAAAAATCTTTTCATATCATCATTTTTTGCAAATATACCTAATTTTTGAAAAAGAGATATAACTTTGCGTACTCATTACTATAACAAATATGATGGACGGAGAAAACAAGAGAGTCATTAAGAATGCGGCGTGGATGACAGTGTTTCAGGCAGCCAACTATATTATTCCAATCCTTCTGATTCCTTACGTAAGCCGAATCCTAGGTGTGGACAGTTTCGGTAAGGTGACTTATATGCAGACTATCGCCCAGTATGCCACTATCTTCATCAATTTTGGTTTTGAATATACTTCGACGCGAGCTATTGCTGTCAACAGGGATAATCCTGATAAACTCCGTTCTATCTTCTGGGGAACCATATACGCGAAGCTGTTGCTGACGTTGGTTTCGCTTCTCGTCTTCCTTCCATATTCTTTCACACACAGCCAATCCACTGAGGAATTGGTGATGTATGCCGCAGCGTGGATGATTAATATAGGCTGGTGGCTTTATCCGTCGTGGTATTTCCAGGGAATGGAAAAGTTGAGCATTATGAGTGTTGCCAACTTTTTGATCAAGGCGGCTGGTGCCATATTGGTGGTCGTCTGTGTGCGTGAAGCATCTGATAGTGTCGGCTATTTGGCATCATTCTCGTTCTCATATATCGCGGGAGGTTTGATCACTGTTGCCTACTGTGTGAAGGAAGAGGGAATGAGAAGAATAAAAGTGACGGGGGAGACGGTGAAGACGTTGCTTGGTGATTCTCTACCTGTTTTTTTGGCTTCAGTCTGTTCGTCGATTACCCAGGCGTTTGCTGTAACATATCTTGGAGCTGGCAACGCTACTGAACATGATCTTGGAATTTATTCCGGAGCATTCAAACTGGTGTTTGCGGCGGTGGCAATGTGTAATTTGCCGATTTCAATGGCGATTTTTCCGAAGGTGTCGAGAGAGTACGAGAAGGATAGGGAGGGGGGAATCAGATATTTTTATAAGACGTTGAAGATAGTGGTTTTGATTTCAGCTTGTTTCAGTATAGGAATGTATATATTCTCACCACTTGCGGTCTCATTATTGCTTGGAGATAAATTTGCGGAATCGACGGAATTGTTGAGATATTATTCCATTTGTCCGCTTCTTTGCACCACATCCCTATATCTCACAGTGCAGGGATTATACGCAATACAGCGACAGAAGTATGCCACAATTGTTGAGGCTGTAGCATTAGCGGTGTGCATCGCGTCGACGATAATATTTAATGAATATTTTGGTGTCAAGGGAGCAGTGTGGGCATTCGACCTCACAGTACTGACAGAGATTATATTGTCGTTCTCTGTGATCACTGTGATGAATAGAAAGAAATAACAGGTTTACAAACCGAAAAAATCGTAGAGACGCTACAATGTGATGTCTCTACTTGTTTTATTTTTCGTTGTATCGAAAAAATATTTTATATTTGTATGTTCATTACGATATAACGAAAAAATGAGGACAATTAAAAGACAAACATATATTGATAAAGTAAAGCCATTTATTGATTCAAATTTAACCTTTCTCTTCAATTATGAGTGAGTGTCTATAACGTATTAAAATCAATAAAAGTATCCAAGAAATTGATAAAATAACAAGAACAAATGAGAGTGGTTTTTTGATTTCTTGTTCTGACAATCCTAATTTGCTATACAAAAAACAAATAATTACTTCTATACAAAAAATGAATAGAAGACTGGGTAAAACAGGTATTTTACATCCTGAATAAGATAATTTCAAAGGTTCAATTTCTTTCATATTTCCAAAATAAAAAAGAGACGTGGTATAAAAAGAAGACGTGGTGCACCAAAAAAATAAAATAGAGACGTGCTACACAAAAAAATAGAGACGTGGCACGCCACGTCTCTACATTTATTATTCTTTTGCCAACACTGTCATTAACGTTTCTCCTACAGCTTTCAGAGTCCCTTTGTTGATATTGCCGATCACATCCTGATGTGTGTGCCATGTCTCAGGAAAACCTCTTTCTGCGGTGAAATCGATGATATCCACCGTAGGAATATTCGCGTATTGGTTCACATAGACGTGATCGTCTATAATGGAACCGCTTTCAAGCATTTCGAAAATATCCCCGTAGCCGAGGTTTTTGGCTGTCTGCCAGATTTTGGCAACAGCAATGCTTGCCAATCTGCCGGATGCCATATCGATGTGAAATTTGGCATTCGCGTCGCCTACCATATCAAGGAGAATACCGAATCGTGGTTTGGCGATGGAGTCGGCTTTATAATTCTGTGCCCAATATTGTGAGCCAAGACACCATGATTCGTTGTTGCCTCTGCCTCCTGTGATGAATGTCGGTTCTCCCAAATCCTCCGCATCAAAAAATACGATGTCAAGACCTACATTCATATCTGTTTTCTTATACTGGCGTGCAATCTCCAAAATCACTCCTACACCGCTCGCACCGTCGTTTGCACCGTCGATAGGTTTTCTTCGCGTCGCCTCGTTGCCATCTTGATCTGCCCAAGGTCGTGAATCCCAGTGGGAGAACAGAATGACTCTTTTCTTTGCCGACGGATTGAAATGAGCGATGATATTCTCTGCTTTGCGTGTCTTCTTTTCCCAATCCACCACATCGCATTTCTGCACCTCCACAATATCCGCACCATGTCGACGCAATTCACTTGTCATGTATTCGACGCAGTCGTCGTGGGCTTTGCTTTCAAGAACGCGTGGCCCGAATTCACACTGTTTGGCAATATAGCTGTATGCACTGTCGGCATTGAAATCTATTTTTATCTCCTTTTTAGCAGATACTTTTGCCGATTCCTCCGTCTTTTTCTCTTGTGAGAAACAAGAAGGCAACCCTAATGCCAGGGTTGCCACAATTATGATTTTATTTATTTTCATTGTTTATTGTTAAGTCTGTTGAGTCGTCTTTTATAGTTGGAGCAGTTGCTTCTGCTACGGATGTGATCGGATAGAACGACATCACGAATGTGAATGCCAGGCAGATCACGGCTGGAATCCAACTCATAAGGTTGATGATTCCGGGCACAGCGTTCTGGATAGCTGATGAATCCTGTCCGTCGTAACCGTATAATCCAAGCACAGCTCCGATGATTGCGCCTGCGATACCACCACCGAATTTTGTGGCGAAACTTCCGGCTGAGTAGACAAGTCCCGTGGCACGGCGGCCAAACACCTTCTCTCCATAGTCGGCAGCGTCTCCAAGCATTCCGAAGAACAAGGTAGGAAGAATAGCTGCAAAAAGCTCGGAAGTGATTCCGACTGCGAAGATCATAAGAATCTGAGTTGGTCCGAAGAAGTAAAGCAAAGAGTTGACAATGGATGTCGCTATCATTGAACCGATGAAAACGTTCTTTTTACCGAATTTTTTACTCAATGAAGGAGTAATCATCGCTGCAACGATACTGATAAGCATCAAAGCCACAAAATAGATACCTGCGAGCGCGGCATTTCCCACATAGTGGGTGAAGTAGATGGCAATGATACCCGTCTTCAAATTATTATAGATATTGAAACCAAGTCCGACAACAAGAAGAATGAACCATGGCTTGTTTTTAACAAGGTCTTTCAAATCTTGCAAAAGGTTATCCTCCTGTTTTTCGTCAGGAGCCACACGCTCTCTTGTTCCCCAGAAAGTCAGGAACATACATAGTGCAAGGATTGCACTCATGATATACATACTATTGCTGTATCCTGTGCTTTGGTTGATCAGGGAAATATTGTCTTTTGTCAGGTTGCTTTCGCCCGTGATTGTGAAAGTATATTTTTCATTTGCTTTCATCTCAAAACTTTTTCCAAGTGTTGGAGCTGCGGTGTCTCCCACCATCTGAAATTTTGCGACGCTGCCAAAAAGACCGTGCTGGGTGCTGATTTTAGCATTTTTCACATCTTCTGGCGACGTTACTGTCACCACATATTCTGTTTCAGCTTTTTGCTCAAGGTCGATAGTCGGGTTGACGTTGCCGAAGTATGCCACTAACGCAAGAAGCGAACCTTGTACTAGCATACCACCTGTGAAAGCACCCATCATACGGAAAGATCCAAGCGATGTGCGCTCATTCTCGTTAGGAGTCATCACAGCCATCAAAGCACCGTAAGGGATATTGTTGGCAGTATAGATTAGAGTAAACAGAATATAAGTGGTGTATGCGTAGACGAGTTTCATTTCGTAACTCCAGTCGGGAGCAGTGAAGAGCAAAGAAAGAATCACGCCAAGAGGAATGGCTGTCCAAAGTATCCAAGGACGGAAGTGACCGTATTTAGATTTTGTTCTGTCGCCAATCATACCCATTGCGACGTCGCTTACACCGTCGCTTGAACGGCAAATAAGCATAAGCAGTCCGACAGATGCAGGAGTAAGACCGAAAACATCGGTGTAAAAGATTGTAAGGAAGGCTGCGACACCTCTCCATGCGATGTTCGCGCTCGCGTCTCCAAGTGCGAAACATAATTTCTCTTTAAACGAGCAATAACTAGTGTTTTCCATATTATTATTATTATTAATGCAAATGTAGGAAAAAATGCTAAATGCTAAATGCGGAATGCTAAATAATAACGACACGCATGTCCGTGTGTTTCCGCTAAAGGTGTAAAAAAAAGCAGACCGCCAAAACAATTGGGGATCTGCCTAAACCTAAAATATGATAACTTAGATATGAAGATCTTGATTAGAACACAAAACGTGGTCAAAACGACATGTTTATGACTTGTTTTATGTTTTACGGCACAAAAATATATCTTTTTTGGGAAATGACAAAACAAAAAGCAGAAATTATAACAAAAAGTTAAAATTCCTGCTTTTTACTATCATAGATAGCATAAAAGGATTTAATATTAGGACTAAACTACAAATTACCGATTCACATCGTCACTATATTAACTACAAAAACCGTGCCAACTATGCCAATATGCGTAATAAAAATTAAAAAAAAGTGTGTAATTAATTAGAAATCAGTTAAATAAAAAATAAGCTGTTTTATGGGGTTTGTATGGACGATGTTTTTTGTATTCGACCTTGATTATAATGAAGTTAAAAAATGTAAAAATCGTTGTTATTTTGTTTTGTTTGAGTAATTTCGCAAAATATTCTTACAGCAATAAACATTTAAGCGAAAAGAAAAATATGATTTATTATGAATAAGGGTAAAAAAATTGTTACTTAAAAAAAATAGTTGGTACATTGTTTAGACGAGACTTTTACAAGTATTTGTCGACGATTTTTATAATATATGTGTCATTCGTTTTCTTTTCCGCTTTCTCTGCGGTGGTGGTGTCCGAAGTTGTTGTCAGTCCGTATGCTTCTTTTATTGAATATTTGGAAGTGACCAATGTCAGTAATAAAAAGCTTTCTATTAATTCATTTTCAATTACTAGCGGTAATGGAAATATAAAATTAACAGATACGGTATCTTTCAATCCTGGAGAAACCAAGCTTATTGCTTTCCCGTACTTTTCATTCACTAACAAAATTCAGTCAGACAGTTCTTGTGTGATAGTATCAAAAGATAATCTGCAAATGAGTGATAAAATAATACTGGAATGCAACCTAAATCTTCCTATTGATACATTTATTTGTGAGAAATATGGAGTTAGATGTATTGAACGTTCTATGGTTTTGATTGATGATGAATTTAATCTTATACATTCTGAGTTCCAGCTTTCTACTCCATCTCCAATGAAGAACAACATGAAAGTTAGAATGAAAAATTTAGTGAATTATTCATATGATAATTCTGGTAACAGACTTTTTGCAAATGTCAAAAAAACTGTCTATAATGGTGACAATACTCCTGAAGATAACGATTTTGAAATAGAGCAAGAAGAAATAGGAAAAGGTAAGGACATTAAAGTTTATCCGAATCCTACTGAAGGAAATGTTATAGTCGATTTCCCTAAAATTGGTAATTACGCACTTTGTCTATACGATTTGAAATCAAACAGATTGTCAGAAACAACTTTATTAGAGAGTAAAAGTACTGCAATAGAAATGTCTCATTTGCCATTAGGTATATATATGTTATCTGTTTATGAGAGTAATCAATTAATGACAACAGTAAAAATCATCAAGAAATAAAAATAGAAAATACAACTATGAAAAATATTATAGTCCTTTTATGCTTTTTGTACACTTTTCTTTCTGTTTCAGCAAAAGAAATACTAATGTCATCACCAAGATGTGATTTGAATGTGTCCGGAGGAGCAGCAATAATAAGTTATCCTATTGAATTGCCACCTGCTGCAGGAAATTTTAAGCCAAATTTGAAGCTAATATACAACTCCAATGGATCTGATGGATATTTAGGAATGGGATGGCAGATTTCTGCATATCAAATAATAGAATCATCCATACCATCGTATGCATATGATGAAAAAGTAACTTGTGAGCAAAACACATACCGAATAAATGGGGAACGTCTTATTGAAGTAAAAAGCAGTAATGACACTGTCTATTATCGAAAAGCAGTAGATGATAACACGATTGTAAAAAGATTTGACCATGCTGATTCATACGATTTCATCGCGGTTTTGCCGAATGGAACGGAACAACTGTATTCTTTTTCTTCACATGGAATCTTTTATCTGATGTCAGAAAAAGACAAAAATGGAAATGCAATATCTTATGAATGGATCCAAGATGTAGCCGATCTTCATCATAATATGTGGCGACTTTCCAAAATCTCATATAATCAGACATCTATATCTGAAAAAGTAATCATAAAGTTTAATTATAAAGCTAGAACAAATCCGTTTTCTAAACAATCTGGAGGCAAAATACATAGGTTCAACTATATTTTGGACAATATAAACGTCATCCTTGGAGATAATTTATTTAGACATTTCGATTTAATTTACAATTCATATTGTGGTCATGACGTTATTGCAAAAATAGTCGAGTCTGGGGCAAACGGAGACTCCCTTGATCCAACCGAATTTATATGGGAAACCCCTAAGTTTAAGAAGAGTTTTCAAGAGAAAATCAAAAAATCATTTCCTACAAACTTGATTAATGAAGACTCTAGGAATTGGATGATGACAGACTGCGATGGTGATGGAGAAACAGAATTACTTATATGGCAAAATACCGAGATAAAAAGAACCAATGACACCCTATGGGTCTGCAAACAAAATGTTGATAGTCTGTCTCATAGCTTTTATGTTTCCAAAATATATCACATCCCATCGAACGGACAAATCATACAACCTTTAATCGGATGCTTTTTTGACAAATACAAACCGACAATTCTCGCAAAAATAAAATCTGGATCTGATTTGTCCATTGTAAATATGCAGACGGGAGAAACTGTTTCCAATGATGTCATGAGTATAATCGGGGTTGCAGATATGGATAATGATGGTTATGATGAAATTGTGGACTATGACAATTATAAAAATTATGAATTTTTCATCAGATCATTAAAAAAGAAAACCACAAAAAGGGTTCGATATAATTTTCTAAACGGTCCATCCTTCTTCATCGCCGATTTCGATGGAGACGGTCTACTTGACATAGGATGCGGACAAAGTGTTTTGGGCTATAAAAGCACTACAAATTTTGATATATGGAGAAACAAAGGTGTCGCTTCTGATGAAACTATTGATTTCAGTTCACCAATCCGTGCTATTGAAATGAATATGTATTCGACATTCCATGGTGTTGCTGATTTCAATGGAGACGGACTTCCTGATATTCTTCTCGGCTATTCAAAAGAAAGTTCCGGCTTCAATCTTGATGAAAACAGGCAAGGAATATTTTATAGCAGAGGCTCTTTTGATTTCCAAAAGAAAGATTTGGAACATAGTTTCGATCTTTCTTATAGTTTTACAGAAAAAGAGAACGGGAAATGTGGCGTTAAAATTGGCGATTTTAATGGTGACGGAAAGTCTGATTTGTATTTCTTCAATGCTGAATATTACAGGGAAGATGACATCACTGGAGAATGGGGAGAATTCTCCACTTTCAAAAAAGGTTTGTTCTTTTCTGTCGGTGAGAGTTTTGAAAAGAAATATGAGTCATCAAACAGACTGAATGGCGAGTTAGTTTGGAGTGATAAAATCAGGGTTTGTGACTTAGATAGAGATGGAAAGGATGAAATGTGCTATATGGATAGAGCCTATCTTCTTCATGAAGGTTCGCATGCCGTTCAGGGTGGAAGAAGAATCCGTTATGTGAGTGATTTTCCTCTGACAGATGACGATTATGGCACTATCTGTAATTTCTCATTTGAAAACGATAACTTCTCAATTTCAAAAGTATACGATTCCAACGGTGATGTTTATTCAATTTCTTATTCTAAATTGTATGAGGTATGTAATAATGTAAAAGAGACTCAAGGTGACGTTGGTACATATAAAGGATTCCGAATAGTTGTTGATAGTGTTGAAATCAATACAAAAAAATATAAATATTCTTATTCTAATCTTCTTTATGACAAAACAGGCAGAGGCTTGCTCGGATTTGAAGAAGAAACAGTTACTGACGTGTCATCAAACAAAGTGACAAAAAAGAATTATGGATTGGATCCATCCACGCTAACTCTTCTTCCTCAAAAAGAAGAAATACTTGTAAACAACAATATTGTCTCCTCCACAAAATACGAATTTGATGTGAAAAAAGAAAATGACAAATTCCCTTGCAAAATTATGCTGACAAGAAAAGAAGAGACTGATTATTTGACAGGACTATCCTCTACAACTGAATATTCAGATTTCAACAAAGCAGGTTTGCCACAAAACACTGTGACTAACTACGGCGGACTTGTGACCAAAACAATCAAGACTGATTATCCTGACATAGATGGTTGGAAGGGATCATTAGCCACTAAAACGTCTACAATATTGGAAAATGCCACTGGCAAAACTAACGTAGAATCTATTTTTGAATACGATAAAAAAGGAAATGTCACTAAGTCTGTGACATTCCCAGGACAAAAGAACCAACTTACTGTCTCTTATGTATATGATGGGTTCGGAAATATTATAAAGATTGATTCTATGGCCTCTTCTATAATCAAGGAATATGATTATGCTTATAGTGATGGAGGACTCCTTCTTTCCAAGAAAAACCCTTATGGAAATACCACTGTCTTCACCTATGAAAATGGATTCCTTGCAAGTGCGACATCTGCATTGAACGAAATCATATATGAAAGAGATGTATTTGGTCAGATTTTAAAAACCTCACAGAAGGATGGCTCTTGGATAACAAATGAAAGAAGACGTGAAAACAAAAAGATCGAGTTCTTTTCTGAAGAAAAAGGAGGAGTCTATTTATCGGAGACACCTTCTAACATTTGGATAGAGATTCGAACCAATTCAATAGGAGGAAAATCTGTAACAGAATATCTCAACGGCAATCCTATTCTTACAAAAACAGCATCCCTTAAAGGAGATACTGTCTGCCAGAAAAACATTTATGACGACAACAACAAACTCATACTCGTATCTGAACCATACAGAAAAGAAAATGACCCAAATTATGGCAAAATTTTTTATGACATTTATGGAAGAGTCACTAAAAAAGAGACTTCCAAAGACACCATTGTCTACACATACGATAATCTTACAACAACACAAAACGACGGAATATTCAAAATAATATCTGAATTGGATGCTTCTGGACGTTTGGCATCAGTATCAAAAAATGGTAAAAGTGTGGATTTTGTCTATGATCCTATGGGCAATATCATTTCCGCCACGCCACAAGATGGAGAACCTGTTGTGGCAGAATATGATGCATTTGGAAGACGTACTCGTATATCAGATCCGAGTGCCGGAACAATACTGACCAATTATGATGCTTTTGGTAATATACTATCGCTCAAACAATGTGTACACAATTCAAAGGATACTGTCATCAACTCTTTTGTTTATAATGAAGTTGGACTGATGGCAGAAAGACAAATCATAGGCAAGAAAAAATACGGATTGAAGTACGAATATGATGAGTTTGGCAGAGTGGTCAAACAATCAGACAACAACCATACCCAATCTATTTCTTATGATTCTAATGGAAATATCTCTTCTGTAGATGAAAATATAGATGGTCTGACCTTCAAACAGACTTTTGAATATGATTCAAAAAATAGAATGTATAAAAAGATTTCTCCTTCTGGATTGACACTGCGAGCAACGTATGATGACGAGCAAAAACCAATCGCGATATCCAAAGGCTTAACGATCCTTTGGCAACTGATGGAAGAGAATGAGATAGGTTTGCCGACTTGGGAAAAATATAATAATATTGATCGTATCACCAAATACGACAAACGAAGAATGCCAATATCGGACAGTATTGCCAACTTGATGCATTACGAATATCTTTTCGACACCAACGGCGATATGCTCCAGAAGAAGGAGACCTATTCCAAACAGGAGGAGGTCTATCTTTTCGACAAGCACAACCGTCTGAACATCTGGAGGACATTCGAGAAGGACACTCTGCGTAAGGAGATCACAGCCACCTACGACGACATTTTTGGCAACATGACATCCCGTTCCGACTCCGACATGGTCTTCAACTATGGAGAATTCGGACATTCCCCTTATGCACTGACATCGATAGACGCACCGATACGCGGACATGAGCGAGAGAACAGCTACACCTACACCGATTTCAAGATGCTTGAGAGTGCGATGAACGGAACTGATTCTATTTTTATCACCTATGGTGTGGATTTCCAGCGTAGGAAAATGGAGATATTCCGAAAAGATTCACTAATTTTGACACGCTATTACTTCTCGGACTATGAGGAGGAGCATTATGCCGACGGCAGGGTGAGGAAGATCGACTACATCACCGGTCCGACTGGGTTGATCGGAGTGAACATCTCCACCGACGGAGTGGATACGCTACTCTATGCCTTCACCGACAGGTTTGGAAACCTTGTGATGCTTGTGGACGGCGATAAAAACATAGTGGAGAGGCTTGCCTACGATCCGTGGGGAGCAAGACGTAATCCTACAGACTGGACTAAGCCAGACACAGCGAGCCACATATTATCGCGAGGCTATTCCATGCATGAACATCTCGACCGTCTCGGACTGATCAATATGAACGCCCGCGTCTACGAGCCAGCCACATGCAGTTTCCTAAGTCCGGACCCGCTCATTGCGGACGAAGGCAACTGGCTCAACTACAACCGCTACCTCTA
>OCTW013379355.1_pt1 | contig 47661 bp, 37 predicted proteins | sample 1539671 | NCBI WGS metagenome assembly OCTW01 (sample SAMN02144230, study PRJEB22623) | gut metagenome | biome: sheep rumen | host: Ovis aries | place: New Zealand
CTTTTTGCAGCCTGTTCATAGAGTTTAATCGCTCTATTCAAATCGCTTTTAATACCTTTGCCCTGTTCAAGAGCAACAGCATAGTTGTATATCCCCAAAGGATGTCCAGCAGCTGCGGCTTTTTGATAGTAGTGAACCGCTTTTTCATAATTAACTTCAATCCCATTGCCATAAAAATAGCTCACACCTAAGTTATTATATGTCTCAGGGGTGGTGGGCATTCCACTTTCAACAATATACTCCCAGCACTCAACAGCCTCTGCAAACATTTGGTTTCTAGCAAAATCTGTTCCAATATTGCTTATCTCTATTACATCGCCATTCAGAGCTGCCTGCATTCTGTTTTCATCATAGTAAAAACAATTATAATAGTCGGCAAGTATATCTTCTAAATTCTTTTTCATTGTATTTATTATTTCCCAGTTATGGTATCAGCATAGGGATTTTCCTCATGTTTCTTCCAATTATTGATAGCCAATTCTTTGGATGCATTAGCATAACAATACTCACAAAGATGCGGACATGTGTTATATTCACCAATATCTTTGGATGCCATACATTCACAGAATTGTCTTTGTCCGGGATCTTTCTTGTGGGTACTGATAAAGTATTTGTTATTTGGCAGCAATATTGCTCCTTGTGGAAGTTCTGGAACATCAAACAACGATGGATCAGGAACGTTCTCAACCTTCACCTTCATGAAGTCCATCAGTTCCTTATCATTCCATGCAAGTTTAGCAATCAGGTCGCCATCAACACATCGATTATGTAGAATTCCATATTTACAGATGTCTATCTTTTCACCACAAGTAGCAAGTTGATATTTCCATCCTCTTTCCTTATTCATAATAGAAAGTTTTTCTGCAAATTCTTCCATCTGTTCAACTTCCCATTCTCGATACGGAATACCGTTTGTTTCCAGATTATGCTTTACTTTCTTATACATAGCAATATCTGCATAACTGAATACAAGCTTTTCTGTGTAGTCTTTCAGTTGATCGCCAATACTCTTTACTTTAACTAACAATTTTTCAACAGAAATATCATCAGTCAATATCATTGGGTCAAACCTCCAAATTACAGCCCCCTTGCCTAATTGCTCAACAAGCATTTTAAAAGTTTCTATACGATTAGCAAGAGAAGGTACCTTTTCAAGTTTCTCTTGTTCGTAGTCATTCAAGGTGTATTGAATATAACACTTAATGTTTCGTTGCTTCAGTATGTGTAGATACGGCAACAAGGGACGAGGATTTTTTGACCAAAACACAATGAATCGTGTTTTCTTGTACGATACATATCCTTTTACACCATTAAAAGGATTGGTCCATGCGGAATAACCCACCTTCAACCGATTGAAGAACCAATCGGCATAGAAGGCCGGAATATCCGTACTTCTGCTGGCGGAGACAATCATCGGCACCTGCATCGGTACCACTTCTCCATTTTCTTTCGGTAGATTCTCTTTATTCCAAGTTGCCATATTATTATGGGACTGTTCTTAATTGAATATGCCAAATTCTGACCACAAAGGTATAATAATTATTGCAGACTATCACAAGAACGGAGCGACAATCTGCAATATTTATGATTTTTTGTGAGAAAAATGAGGGAGAGATTTGTAAAAACGAACATGATGCTCGAATACATATAATAAAGAAGGCACTCACACCTTTCTCAATCAGATGTGAATGCTCTATAAAAAGCAAATTATCTGCCATACCCATTCCTCTTTGTTGGCACATATCGAGAAGCTTTGACGGTCTTTGCTGCATGAAGCCAACAACGTAGTCGGAAGTCCTCGTTCTCCTCGTCTTTTTTGCGACCGTCCCAGCCAGTCTCGCTACTGACAGAACCACCACCTGCACAAGGTATGCTGACATAGCGACCACCCATGAGAGCAACAGCGACCTCTCGAACCAACTTTGCCGTATCAGGTTTCTCAAAGAGGGCGAGAAGATCAAGCGTTTCATGTATCTGCTGATGTCGGAGATATTTCTCTGTGTGATAATCCTCGTTCAGCTTCTCCATGTCGCGCTGATTCAACAACCGAAATTTACGTTCTCCGAGAATGCTATTCTTGGCTGCATCCATGACAGTCTTGCCAAACGAATTGAGAGCATTATGGAATTGCTCGCTGATAGTTGTGTTCTGAGCCTTCATCCAGTCGTCAATGTTCCCAAAACGAGGTGGACGCTTTGTAATTTTTGGAGGTCTCACCTTAATCTCTGGCACATCAAAGCGAACATAAGCTACATCGTAGAAGTTCACTTTGTCTTTGATGTCCTGCAATTCTGTCATCTTTTGTTCAAGTTTCTGCTGCTTGTCAGCCAGCTTTACGTCGCAATTAGAAATCTGCTTTTCCAAATCAGCTTTCTTGCGGTTGTATTCGTCAAGTGTGATCTTCCCTTCGGACAACTGACTCTGGAGTTCAGTTCGTTCAGTGGTGAGCTGAGTCTTTTGAATAGCAAGATTTCTGCACATTGTTTGAAGACCCTTTACAGCTGTCTCCGCTTGTTTCTTCTCTCGGTTGAGAGTCTCAATTTCAATAGTTGTGTGGGTTTGGAGCGCAATTATGAAGGTAAGTTCCAGCCTTGCAGGAACTTTGCCTATCAGCAGGAACTGGGTTCGGTGGCAAAGACGGCGTCTTTGCTCGCAGCCTTGGAAACAGGCGAGGTGGCTCTGACGGATACGGTCGATACTGGTAATGGCCTGTGGGCTGTTGATAATGAACGGTACATGAAGGATCATAACTGGTCCAGAGGCGGTTACGGGATGATGACCTTCGAACAAGCTTTGGAGGTGAGTTCGAACATCGGCATTAGTAAGGCGGTGATGAGGGCCTTCGGCTATGATGCGCAGGCTTTTCTGGATCAGTTGGCCAAGATGAGTTACGGTCAGCCAGACAGCATCGAGGGAATCGAGGGAATCGGCAAAACGGTCTACAGTTCGCCCAAGGACAGCGACTGGGTTAATCGGAGGATACTATGGCATGCCATCGGCTATGAACGGCTGATGGCTCCCATTCAGATGCTGACTTTCTATAATGCCATTGCCAACGACGGAAGGATGGTAAAGCCTACGCTGACGACCAAAGCCCATCCAGAGGTTATCAATCCACAAATTGCAAGTGAGAAGAATATAAAGTTGATGCAGGAAGCGCTGGACCATGTGGTCAGTAAGGGATTAGGAAGAAAAGCCGGGATGTCCTTGCTGAGAGTGGCAGGAAAGACTGCCACCTCGCAAGTGAAATCATATTATGACCATAATGATGAGTCAGTGAATGAATACCAGGTTGGCTTCTGCGGCTATTTCCCTGCTGATGCTCCAAGATACAGTATCATCGTAAGTATGAATAAGTTGGGGCTGCCAGCCAGTGGCGGTGGAATGGCGGGTGTAGTGTTCCACAACATTGTGGAGTTGATGCTTCTGCATGGAATACCGCAAGTGTCAGTCTTGGACGACAATGGCAAGGTGGTAAGCGTAAGGGAATATCTGGACCAGACAGAAAAAGAAACCAATGCGGGAACAGATTGACTAACAAAATGTCGAACTTGGTACCAGTCGGATAAACTGAGCACGAGTGCTGGGGCTGGGAGGGTTAGCAGAAGGCAACCCTACCCAGTTTGCAGATGCGCCTCGTCAGCAAAGGCGAGGAGTTCACGGTCACCACGGCTGTCGCCATAGGCAGTGAGGTGATAGGCAGAGCGGTCAGGGAAGAGGGCGAGGATGCGGCGCACTTTCTCCGGCCCATAGCAGTTGGGGGTGAGGAAGCGGCCTGTGAGCCGGCCGTCGACAACCTCTATCTGAGTGCCTAAGACGGTGACTGACGGGAAGAAGGGCTGTACCCAGTTATCAATACTCGCACTAACGATAAGAACTTCCGAGCCCTCGGCCACGGCCTGCTCTAACAGTCTGACGACATCAGTTCTCAGCAGATGACGATGAGTGCGGGCAAAGTCCTGGCAAAGGGCATCGAACGCTTCGATAGTCATTCCCTTGAAGAAATGTGCGAACACCCGCTGCTTGGCTGTCCCGTTGGGATAGAGCCTCATCTTCATCAGCACCAGCAGGGGAACAAAAAGCAGGAAGCCGTACAGGAACCTCACCGTGCCGCAGGCATGGCGGATCAGCACCAAGAAGGTGTCACGGGTAGTCAGCGTCCCGTCAAAATCAAAGGCGTAGATCTTTTTCATTGAGGACATAGTCGTTTGAGGGTTTGCTGAAGCAGCCAAGCCAAGGGCAACGTCAGAAGAGTGGTCAGCAGCATCGTGGGCCAATAGCCCAGATGATAGGGTATCAGATACTGCATCACAAAATGGTTATGAATCAGATAAATCTCCAGGCTCAGGCTTCCAAGGAAGATGAACACACGATGACACCACCCCGGCATACAGCGGAACAGGTCGGTGAGCAACAGAATGAGGGTGACAGTGAGTGGAATGTAAACCATCCGTTCTGCAAAGAGCGGAAAACGCCCATGCCTCATTTGCTCCAGCCAGATACAGGCGGCAGCCGTCATCAGGAAGGTAATCATTACTAGCCAGCGGCTCGCGGGCTCCATCCGGAGACCTCTCTTGACAAGTTCGCCACAGTTGATGCCTATGAAAAAGACAGGTACGCGACTCCAGAAGATCTCAATATGGCCTACGGCCTGGTGCACGGGTGTCACCCATTGCACCATGACACACCAGCAAACCATCAGCACAGGCAACCAACGATATGAGGGATGGCGCTGGATAAGTCTCATATAAAGCGGTGCCCAAAGGTAGAGCATCATGATGGCAGGGATATACCAGAAGGAGAGTTCATCATGGAGCCAGAATCCCCAGTTGATGGTGATGTCGAGCACAAGGTCGAGATAGTCGCCCGTCTCGAAGTCAAAGTGCTGGAGATAGTAGATCGACGAGATAACGAGCCACGTAGGGAAGATGCGCAGCAGGCGGCGTTTGTAGAAGTTGCTGAACGATGGCTGTTTCAGCCAGGAATACCACAGTCCTATGCCGCTAAGGAAGAGAAACATATCCACCCCGATATTGCCACAGCGACGTAGTCCGAAGAACATATCGGAACGTGGCAATGGGATATGGAACAGGATGATGAACAAGATGGCTGCCCCCATCAGTTCGCCGCGGTAACGGCTCACATCTGCCCATTCTATCTCGCGTATCTTCATCGTTTCGGGGAGGGAATACGGTCAATGATCTGTTTCACGGCCCAGGAGAGTCCGATGGCAACGACGAAATAGAGCATCAGGCCATCGTAGGCATCGCGCTGCCAGGCCACGGTGATGAAGAGTTTACGGGCGATAGGATGGGCCACGAACATGGCGGCAGAGAAGGTGCCAAACCATACGAACACCTTCAGCACAACCTTTGGCAGCACCTTCACGAGTGCGATGGTTCCGATGATGATCACCACAGGTATCCACAACCAGGCGTGGAAGGAGAAAGACATGGCGACCGTCAGGACGATGGCGAGGAGCAGTCCGAGGAGTGTGGAGTGAGGAGTTCTCTCGAGGAGTGAGGAGTGTGGAGTGTGGAGTGAGATATGTTCTGCGGTAGCCTCTACGGCAGAATCCGCGCTTGAAGTATTCTCACTCCACACTCCACACTCCTCACTCCTCGAAAAAACTCTTGCGACGATTATTCCGACCCCAAAGGGCAGCATGCCGCCGATGAAGTTATAGCGCAGGCGATTGAGCATCTCACCGTCGGGCTCACAGAACACCTGCAACAGCCAGCAGAGGGCTATCAGCAGCACCACATAAAGGCTACGACGGCGATAGAGCAACAACCGATAGACGACGTAAAGTTCCATCATCAGTCCGAAGAACCAATAGATGCCGGGCCAGATGATCTTGTCGGGCTCAGGCAACACGTTGATGTACATCAGCAACTGGGCGATGACATGATCCCAATGGAAAGGGAATCGGCCCGGGGTGACGGCATCGACCATCAGGAACAGCGTGAAACCCACGATGAGCATACGCAGCAACTTAAGATAGTGGTATAGGATAAAGTCCCACGCCGACCTCACAGCAGACCGCTGCCCGACAGTTGGAACTGGAGAGGACTCGTACTTCATCACCAGCCCGTAGCCGCTGAGGAAGAGGAATACGGGCACCCCATAGTGGCCAAAGAATGAGAGCAGGTGCATGGGCAGGAACTCATCGGGACTGGTCATCACAGCCCATAGCTGGTCACAATGCCTTTCCAGGAACTGGTACTCATTCTCCTTCACAATGCCCTTGACATAATGGCAGTAGTTATGCAGCATGATGGCAAGGATGGCGATACCCCGCATCGCCGTACACTCCGTCTGTGATAAGAATCTACTCTTCATAACTTATAATAAGTGATCAGCGATGGCCGATAATCAACCTGTTGTAGTCGGCGACACCCTTCAGAAGACGCGGGCGGTTCATGTCGTAGTCTGGGCTGATGACATTCAGTTCCGAACGGTAAAGCGGTGTGGATATTCCGCCAAGGTAGAGCAGCAGATGGGGCAGGGCATCCGTCATCAGCGGACGGTCTTTGGCAGCCTGAATGGCAAGCCACCCGTATGGATGGTTCTCGATGTATCGCGGCGATCCCCAGATCCAGAACGGTATCTCCATCTCGTTATGCGCCAGCCGATAGTCTACCTCCGTATTATGCAGACGCCCTGACACGTAGGGCTCACTATCGAAGATCTCTTCGCCGTGATCAGGCATATAGATGACCAGCGCATCACGGTCGGCAAAACGGTCGGTGATGGCCTTGACGACAGAGTCGTTATAAAGTAGCGAGTTGTCGTAATGAGCCAGGGTCTGCCGCTGTTTTGGTGTCAGTTCCGGACGGTCGTATTGCTGGGGGGTGAACCGTCTGAACGTCTTCTGTGGATAACGGGCCTGGTAGTCGACATGAGATCCCATGAGATGGAGGATGGTGAGACGACCGCTTTCCGCTTTCCACTTTCCGCTTCCCGCTTTCCTCGAAACTTCCTCCACTAAATCCCCATCATAACGATATAACTCCGTGTTGCGCTCATCGAAGAGACGGCTACTGAGAGCAGAGTCATTCAGGAAGAAACCGCCGCTGAAATCATAGACGGCCTCCTTGGCCTTGGGCAGGAACTGGTTGGTGATGAATGTCACGTGGTAGCCCGCTTTCCGGAACACCTCCGGAAAGAGCGGCTTATCGCACCACGCCCCACTGTCGCCGACAGCATAGAGCGAGAACACATGCTTGAAGACAAAACTCGTGAGGTTCCAAGAGGCAACGACATTTGAGAACGGCACGAGCGATCCCTCTGCAGCCATCGCCACCTGACGCGGTGTCGTAGGCTTATCATAGCCATAGAGTTGCGAGTGGTGCTTGTTGTAACTCTCGCCGATGACGAGCACGATATCCGGCACACGGAAACTGCAACTGTCTATCTGTATCGTTTGGCTGGCCACCTTCAACTGCTCCAGTTGATGGTCGGCCAAGCCGTTGGCATAAAGGCCAAAGGCGAGACGGTAGACGGGCAGGTAGAGGCTGGCCTTGTCCTTGCGGTTCAGTTCGTGTTCCACTTCACCGACCGTATGACAAGAGAAAAGACGCCTGATGGCTGCTTTATTGTCCCATGTCTGACTGATGCTCGTATACAGGCACCACGCCACCACGCCACCTAACACAGCCCTGATGCCTATCACAAAACCGTTATTGACCTTGGGCAGGATCATGCGCTGGCGGACCTTATTCAGACACCAGCGGATTATGGTCCAAAGGATATGGATCAATATCAGCAGCAGAATCCATCCCACACTGGTTGTGATGATGTCCCAACTGAGGTAGCCAGCAAAGAACTCGCGTGCCTCTTGACTGCTGGTCTCTGCGACAAGTGAAAGCATCGTAGGCGTCAGCGTCGACTCGAACCGTACATAACAGAACATGTCGATGAGAGCCACCCCATATAAAAAGATGTATAGCAGAGCCCTGAATAGCGTGAAGAGTGAAGCGTGAATAGTGAAAAATCTGCTGCCGCCAGAAGAATCATGAGGACGGATGAGCGTCAGGACGACACAGAGGAGATAGATATCGAGAAAGAGTTCTGGCAGGGTGAGCGCATAAGGCTGTGCTCCCCGCTCCCGCAGGTAATAGGGCATGAGTTCGAACTGGGTACACAGCCAGCCCAAGACGAACATGAACACGAAAAAAGCACCATTCTTGGCGATAGGACTCCAAAGACGCCCTATCCACACAAAGGGATTGATATGTCGCTTACCTCTCACCTCTCTTCGGAATAAAGTCTGTTCTCCTTAATATAATCGGCCACCACCTTCGGCACCAGCCTGCTGATGCCCCTACCCTCGCGGATTCTGCGGCGGATGTCCGTGCTCGAGATATCTATATAGCCAGGATCGCCCGGAGTACGGGTGTAGACCACGATTTTGTAGTTGGCCTTGATGTCTTCAGCGTGATACCAGCGGTCGAAGAGTTGCCAGTTGTCTCCGCCAATCATCAGCACGAACTCGCGGTCAGGATAGTCGCGCCTGAGGCCCTCCAGGGTGTTCCAGGTATACGACGGCCTCGGCAGATGCATCTCGTAGTCGCTGACGACGATGCCCTCCACCTGCTCCACTGCCAGACGAGCCATCCTGAGCCGATGCTCATCGTCGAGGAGGTCGGCTGACTGCTTCAGGGGGTTCTGAGGCGAAACCATCAGCCACACCTCGTCGAGTCCCGCCTGCTCCTTCAGTTGCAGGGCCAGCGAAATATGTCCATTGTGGATGGGATTGAAAGATCCGCCGAAGAGTCCTGTCTTTATCATTTGCTTTTTACCTCCCCAGATCTGTCATCGTTACTCATTTCCCAGGAAATCCTGTATCACGGCCAGGGCATCGGCCTCGGCATATTCCAAGACATCATTGATCACCACCTTGTCGAACTTCTCGGCAAAGGTCAGTTCGAACTCCGCTCTGGCAATGCGCTGGTCGATGACCTCGGGGGCATCCGTACCACGGCCTTCGAGCCTACGACGGAGTTCATTGACAGACGGCGGCTGGATGAACAGGCTCAGAGCCTCATCGCCATAGAACTGCTTGATATTCACGCCACCCTTCACGTCAACGTCGAACACTACATTCTGTCCTGCCTCCAGTTGTCGCTCCACCTGTAACTTCAGTGTGCCATAGAAACGACCCTCATAGACCTCCTCATACTCCAGGAACTCGCCGTTGTCTATCCGCTGGCGGAACTCCTCGGGCGTAAGGAAGAAATACTCTACACCATTCTTTTCCGTACCTCGCGGGGCTCTGGAGGTGCAGGAGATGGAGAACGCAAGGTTCAGTTCCGGGTGCTCCTTCATCAGCCACGAGATGATGGTTGACTTCCCTGTACCACTTGGAGCACTTATAATAATCAATTTTCCTCTCATTTTCTTGTTTATAGTTTAATGTTTATAGTTTATAGATGATTGCTTCTATAGTCTACACGGATTATTCTTGGCTTACCAGATAATCATCTATAAACTATCAACTATCAGCTATAAACTCCTCACCGCCCTTAAAGGGCATTAAGCACTTGCTCTTTAATCTGTTCCAGTTCGTCCTTCATCTTGACGACGATATTCTGCATCTCAGCCTGATTCGACTTCGAGCCGGTGGTGTTGATCTCACGTCCCATCTCCTGAGCGATGAAGCCCAGTTTCTTGCCTTGTCCGGCGGGCTCGGCCATCGTGTCGCGGAAATACTTCAGATGGTTCGTCAGGCGTTGCTTCTCCTCGCTGATGTCGAGTTTCTCGATATAATAGATCAACTCCTGTTCCAAGCGGTTCCTGTCATAGTCCACGCCAGGTATCTGCTGCAGTCCCTCTATGATGCGCGACTTGATCTTCTCCACGCGACTTGTCTCATAAGGTTCAATCGATGCCAGCAGACTGGCGATATTGTCGATCTTCTCCGTAAACTTCTTCTGAAGGGCTGCACCCTCCTGGATGCGGAAGTCCACCAGATTCTTCAGCGCTTCTACCACAGCACTTCTCACCACTTTCCATTCGTTCTCGTCGAGTTCCTCCATTTCCGTCTTCGTCAGCACGTCGGGCATCCGCAACAAGGTGTAGAACCAGTCCTCTGGCACAGGGATACCGGTCTTCGCGGAGATCTCCTTAATCTGCTGGTAGTAGTTCTCCACAAGTGCCGCATTGATGGGTGTCGGGTCTGCCACCGTATCCTTCTCAACCCAGACACTCATGTCCACCTTTCCACGGATAAGAGCCTCTGCCACCATCTGGCGCATCTCCATCTCCTTCTCACGATAGAGGGGTGCAATACGGGTGTTGAGGTCAAGTTGCTTCGAGTTGAGAGACTTCACTTCTACGTGGATTTTCTTTTCTTTGTAGGCTACGACAGCCTTGCCGTAGCCCGTCATTGATTGTATCATGTGTATCTATCTTTATAATTATCTGCCGCAAAGGTACAAAAATAAAAGCAAATTGTTGCTGAATTAAGAGAAAAATCGTAACTTTGCAAACAAAAAGCATATGAACTTCGCCCTTAGCTTAAACGACAAATACGTCATGCCGTGTCTGGCATTAGCAACTTCCATCTTCGAAAACAACAAAACCAGCGATTGTCATATATACCTGCTTACCGACGGACTGAAAGAGGAAAATGTCAGCAAGTTCGACCGTCTGGCCAGTATCTACAATCAGCAGATTACCATCAAAAAGGTTCCAAAAGAACTGTATGACAACCTGCCTTTCATCAAGCGCTATACGTTTGCCGCCTATAATCGCTTTATGATAGCCGACCTGATAGATGGCGACAAGGTGTTGTACCTTGATGGTGACATCATCGTTAGGCACGACCTCTCCAACCTCTGGAACACCCCTCTTGACGGCTATGCCGGTGGCGTGGTGGAGGACCAACGGGGCGATAATATCTTCGTACATAACCTCAATAAGATTGCTACTCCTTATTTCAATTCCGGTGTGTTGCTCATAAACCTCAACTACTGGCGGCAAAATAATATTGGCCAGAAAATGGCCAACTACCTGAAAAAAAATGCTGACACTTGTCTTTATCCTGATCAAGATGCTGCCAATAAAATATTGAGTGACAAAGTGCTTTTTCTTGACTATAAGTACAATTTCCAGGAAGACTGGTTCCAGCCTACCAACGAATGGCAGATTCATTTCAGTAAATGGGACCGGATCCTCGCCGCTCGCAAAGACCCTGCCATCGTACACTACTGTCGCGGACTGAAACCCTGGTTCAAGGAATGCAAACATCCCCTAAAGTCAGAGTTCATACACTATGCAACCATGTACGACTTCATTGGCTACAAAGAGGGGACGTATTTCCCTTTGTCGTACAAGATTGTGTCGTACCTGCTCTACCGTCTTCGTCAGATTGAGGCCAGCTTCGGCAAATAATATCGGATATAATAAAAATAGAACAATGAAAAGAATTCTTCTGATGACCGTCGTCACCCTGGCGACGACAGCAATGGCGCAGAAAGCTCCTGCATTTGAGACTTCAGCCAAAGATGAGATTGCTGCTAACCGCTACTTAGCTGGGAGTAACTATCTGGACTACGACCGTCAGCTGACAGACAAAGCGCTGACGCCAGCACCCAAAGGCTATGAACCTTTCTATATGAGCCACTATGGCCGTCATGGTTCGCGCTGGCTGATCTGGGAAGGCGACTACCGATTGCCTATGACCACGCTGAAGAGTGCCCGTGAGGCAGGGAAACTGACACCACTGGGCGAAGAGACACTCCAGAAACTGGAGGCCTTCCACCCCACAACAGAAAAGCGTCTGGGTGACCTAACAACGGTCGGCGAACGTCAGCATCACGGCATCGGAAAGCGTATGGCCCAACACTTCCCTGAGATCTTCAAGTCCCCTGGTGTGAAGATAGATGCCCGCAGCACCGTCGTCATCCGTTGCATCCTCTCGATGATTGCCGAGTGTGAGGAGTTGGCTGCTGCCAATCCCACGGCCCAGATCCACAACGACGTGAGCGAGAGCTTGCAGTACTATCTGAACCAGCCCTGGGAGGGAGTCGTGAAGGAACAGGGAAGATCGACGGGCGACAAGGAGTATGCCGAGGCCCAGCAGAAGTACACCCATCCCGAACGTCTGATGAAAGCTCTCTTCAACGACCAACAGTGGGTGTATAGGAATGTGATGGCTGGCGACCTGATGCGCCGCCTGTTTGAGGTGGCTGTGAACATGCAGAGTCACGATACGGACATCGAACTGCTGTCGCTCTTCACAGACGATGAGGTGTACGACCAATGGCGCATCCGTAATGTGGGCTGGTACCTTGACTACGGCAGCTGGCCTGGAGCAGACTGCAAGATGCCGTTCAGTCAGCTGAACCTGCTGAAGAACATCATTGAGACGGCCGACACCGTCACCCAGACACAGGCCACCTTACGCTTTGGCCACGAGGTGTGCGTGATGCCGCTTGCCTGCTTGCTGGAACTTGACAACTGTGGCATGGCTATCGAGAATCTCGACGAGCTCGACACCTACTGGCGCAACTACCGCATCTTCCCCATGGGCTGCAACGTGCAGCTGATATTCTACCGTCCGAAAGTCAAGAAAGGAAAGGCTGCGAATGCCTCCACACCCACAACGGGTAGCGACATCCTCGTAAAGGCCCTGCTGAACGAGCGCGAAGCTTACTTGCCCATAGACACCAACAACTGGCCCTACTATAAGTGGCAGGACCTGCGCAAGTATTATCTTGACAAGATTGCGGCCTTCGAAGAAGGATTATAGTCAGTTCACCTTCGCCGACATCGGACTGCGAATACCCTTATACGACTTGAGATACGCCTTGGCACTTCCGAATGAAAGGAACATGTCGAGGCGTACTGGTATATGATTTTGGTCGTCGGTAATCCAAAAACGTATCAGCTCCTTACTCTTACCATTTTCGCGCTCATAGAAAGAGAACACGATACAACGGTACTTCTCCTTCGTATCGCTCATCTTATAGTTCTCCGTACCGCGGTACACGAGCCACGAGTTGTTCAAGCGGTTGGCATCGCTGACAGGCATGGGGATGACATCATTCTTCTTCATCTTCGAGGCATCAAAGTTACGGGCACGAAGGAATATCGACATCATGTCGTAGATGCACGACTTATAGGTGGTGGTATTCCACAGATGCTCGCCGCTGGAAGTGATGCGGTGCTTTTTCAGCTGACAGTTGCCGTGGGGATAGCTATACCATATCTCGTCGACATAGTAGCGGTCGCCTTCCATGGCTCCCTTGCGGAAGTAGATGGGTGCGAGACTTGTATCACAGTAGGAGAGCAGCGTGTCTCGCATGATAAAGAACTTGTCGAGTTTGGAATTGCCTCTGGTGATGAGGTACGACATCCAGGCATCCTTGCCCTCAAACTTCGTCATTTTGGTGTCCATCTCGGCAGTACCCACCTTCATCCAAATGAACTTCCAATTGAAATAGAGGTCGTAGTTGAGTTCCTCGCCCGACTTAAAGGCTGTATTCTCTATCCCACACTGGGCATAACAGTGGTTAGAGGTAAAAGGTAAGAGGTAAGAGGATACCAATAATAAAGTCAGCAATAGGGTTCTTGTCTTCATCATTTTAATTTGTCTACTTTAACTATTTTATCGCTGTTATACTCGATTCCGAGTTTCTTGGCTCGATCGGCATTACGGTTCTTCAGTTTCTTCTCGGCATCGGGCTTCTGCTTCGTGATGGCAAGAGGTTTCTGCTTGAATCGCGGGGTACCCGTGAGGTTCCAGGCCTGTTTGATGTCCCACTTCTCCTTGCACTCTATCTCACGGTTATAGAAGAACACATCCTCTGGCTGCAGGTCTGCGTCGTAGTTGCCTGTATCCCACCTGCCATTGTTATTGACATCGAGGTAGGCGCTGACGTAGTACTTGTTGGGGAGGATATGCTCGAAGTGGGCCACATTCTTGGCGGCCACGACTTCTTTTGTGACAGCGCCAGAACTATTCAGCAACTGCACCCGCAGCGGCACCGTGTCTGTCACCCCACTGAGGTTCAGTGTCAGCGTGCCAAGCTCGTCGAGACTCTTCACCTTGATGCCTTGCTTGTATTTGTCCGACACCTGTCCGTAGATATTCTCAAAGGCGGCAGAGTCGATCTCGAGACTGTACTCGGTGGCTGGTCGCCAGTCGGCCGTAATCTCGAACTGTCGGATGGTGCCTGGCACGGGCTTAAAGACGTATGCCGCCTCGTACCAGAGGCTGTCGATCTGCGAATAGAGATGGATGGCCGCCGTATCGTGGCGCACCAGCGGATTAGGCATCTCGACGATGATCTTCGCGTCTGGTACCATCGCCGACGGTATCCTGATGTCGGGCTTCAGCGGCTGCACTGGGTAGATGGAGTCGTAGGGCTGGTCGCGCTTCTTTTTCTTCTCCTGCTCCTTCTGCCACTTCTCTATCTCCTTGGCCTTGTCCTTCATCCGCTTCTCGTAGGGCGTCTTGGCCAACACGTCGAGGGTGTCCGTCTGACTGACGAGGTTGCCCAGCGTGTCAGTCATCATATAGCTTACCTCCATGCGGAGGGTGTCTTGGTTGACGAGCATCGTGTCGCGCAGCCAGTAGTGGATGGTGTCCTGCCTCTCATTAGTCTCAATGACGAAGGCACTGTCGGCCTCGAAGTTCAGACCTCTGATGACGGGCAGGTCCTGATGGCCATAAGTGAAGTACATCGAGAACCTCTCCGCATCCTTACGTTCCGTCTTCAGCAGATAGCGGTCTGTCTGTACGTGAGTGAATGCCAGCAGGGTGATGTCGTCAGGCAGGAAGTGGGTATAGGGCACGGGGCGCAGGGCATCGATATGGAGCGAGTCGCGCCAGATGGTGTCGATACGGGTATCAGGCTTCGAAGTGGGACTGAACGTCGCATGGTCGAAGGCCAGCATCTCGCTGCGCTGGCTGAAGCGGAAGTCGTTGTCCATATCCTGCAGGGCATAGGCGCGATAAGTGCCTGGGGCCACACCTTTCACCACGAAGTGCCCGCGGCTGTCAGTACGCGACACGCGCAGCATCGGCTTCGTCTTGAAGGCCGAGTCGGCATGGTCGTCATAGAGTCCCACCATAATACCCTTGACTGGTTCGAGATTCGAGGCGTCGAGCACATAGCCCGACACTTGGAACGTGTCGATATGCTCGCCCGTGGAGAAGGTGAAGGCATACGACCCCATGGGGTTGCCCTCGTTATTGTCGCTGATGGCATCGCTGAAGTCGATGCTATACGTGGTGTTCTCCTTCAGCGAGTCCTGCAGCTCCACGACGACCTTCTTGCCTGAGGCCTTTATCTCTGCCATCTCCATCTGCGGGGGCGAGATGACTACCTTGCTCGACGCATCGTCGAGCTTGATGAACTCGTCGAAGTAGATGGTAATCTTCTTGCTTGTCACGTTCACCGACTGGTCATCGGGCGTGCTTCCTACCACCTTTGGCGGATCGTCGTCGTACCATCCGCCGTCAGGGCTGCCCATCTTGGCACAGGCTATAAAGAATAAAAAGGTAAAAAGGTAAAAAGGTATAAAGAGACTTTTACCCTTTGCTTTTAGCCGAATATCGCTGAACCTTTCCTTCATTTCCTACTGTCTACTGACTACTTTTGCAATGCCAACAGCTGCTCGATAGTGTCGCGCGAGTTGCTCAGACGGGGCACCTTGTGCTGTCCGCCCAGCTTGCCGCGCATCTTCAGCCAGTCGTTGAACAGATTCTGGCGAGCCACGATGATCTCCAGCGGCTGCAGCGTGATGTCCTTATAGCGCTTCGCCTCGTAGTCGCTGTTAATCTCCTGCAGGCGGCTGTCGAGCAAGGCGGCAAACTGCCTCAGGTCTTGCGGAGGCTTTGCAAACTCGATGAGCCACTGGTGGCGGCACTTCGCGTTGGCATCCATGAACACGGGGGCTGCCGTGTATTCCGAGATCTCGGCTCCCGTCTGCTCACAGGCATAGGCAAGCCCCTTCTCGGCATTGTCTACGATCAGCTCCTCGCCGAAGGCATTGATGAAGTGCTTCGTGCGGCCAGAGATGATAAACTTATAGGGATTCGTGGATGTGAACTTCACGGTGTCGCCGATCTCGTATCGCCAGAGGCCGCACGAGGTCGAGATCACCATCGCGTAGTTCTTGCCCGTCTCCACCGCCCAGAGGGGGATGGGTTGTGGAGTGTGGAGTGTGGATGTGCTCACTCCGCTCTCCTCACTCTTCGAATCCAAAGGGATAAACTCATAGAACACCCCATAGTCGAGCATCAGCAGCATCGACTTGTCCGCGGGGTCGTCCTGAATGCCAAAGAATCCCTCGCTGGCATTGTACGTCTCCATATAGTGCATATTAGGCGACGTTATCAGTTGTTCATATTGCTTGCGATAAGGCGTAAAGGCCACACCACCATGGAAGAACACCTCGATATTGGGCCACACCTCCTCCAGATGCTTTTTGCCCGTCATCTCCATCATACAGGTCAGCACGGAGAGCATCCAAGAAGGCACACCTGATATGTTCGTCACGTTCTTGTTCATGGCTTCCTGGGCAATGCGCTCACGCTTCACCTCGAAGTCGGAGAGCAAGGCCGTCTGCTTCTTCGGCACACGGACGAGGTTCACCAACGGGTTGATATTCTCAATGAGGATGGCACTCAGGTCACCCACTAACGAATCCTTCAGATTATAGTTCGAGGCATGGCTACCGCCAAGGATCAGTCCCTTACCGTCGAACATTCTCGAGCGTGGGTTGTTTCTCAGGTAGATGGCCACTGAGTCGCGCCCTCCGGCATAGTGGATCTTATGCAATCCCTCCTGACTGACGGGGATGAACTTTGACTTATCATTCGTGGTGCCTGAGGACTTTGCATACCATTTCACACGACCAGGCCACAGCACATCGGCTTCACCCTGTCGCATACGGTCGATTTCACCCTTCAGCTCCTCATAAGTGTTCACAGGCACATGGCTGATGAAATCGTCATAGCCCTTGGTGATTTCAAAGGCATGCTTACGACCGTATTCAGTATCCTTAGCCGTCTGCACCAGGTGTGTGAGCACAGCCCTTTGCAGCGCTTCGCCACCATTCTGGTGCTTCTCCAACTCCCGCTGGCGCGATACAAATACCTTTCCTACTATTTGAGTCAGACTCATCTTACTTGCGCAATAATTATATTATTGGCTGCAAAGGTAGTGCAAATCGAGCGAAACGCAAAATAAATTACGATTTATTATCATTTCCAGGATGTTGCAGCCCTTTGGGACTTGAGGTTTGGAGGGACAAAAACAATGGTTTCCTCCGTTATTTTTGCCTGTTTCCTGACACTAAAACTTAAATCCTCGCCGTGGAACGTTTGTTCTACGTTGAAGAACAATAATACCACGCCGAGGATTGTCTGTTCGTCGGCAAAGTTAAGAACAATTCATCGCAAGATCATTCCTTTCCCATGATAATATCCGAAAGCTTGACATGATCAGCAACATTTACCGTTCCATTGCCATCCACATCACCCTTGACGGTGGCTTGACCATTGCCTGTGATGGTGAACTCCCCCTTAACCACATCTGAATTCATATAGCCGAGTTTGGTAGCATACACCGTTACCTTATATTTCTGAGAAATGGTTATCTCGGAGTCAAAATACATCTTGGCGTTATCTTCTGATATTACTGAAACGTAATTAACATCAGGAGTGTCACATGTAAACGTCAGTTTGCTGTTGGAATAAATGATTTGAGGCGTAGCGCATTTGGAGATCTCCAGAGTCTCAAGGGATGTCACACCCTTTAATCCGCTCCAAGGCTCAGCTGCTGTGTACAACGCAATGGATTCCGTCGGCACATGAAGGGTTATATTCTTAGGATTTGTCTCATCAAAAATATTAATGTATGTATTGGGGACTTCCTCGGCATAACAAAACACATCCTGAAGTTTCTTACAATATGCGAATGCTCCAGAGTTAATGCTCTCTATACCAGAACCTATTGTTACAGAGGCCAATTCATCGCATCTGGAAAAAGCATCAACACCAATAGTTGTTACGCCGTCGGGGATAGTAATAGAAGCTAATTTTACACACCACTGAAATGCAATATCTTGAATGGTATTGACACTATTGGGAATAGTGACAGAGGTTAGAGCACCGCATTGGGAAAAGGCGCCTACAGGAATGGTTGTTACATTGTCGGAGATAATGACGGAGGTCAGATTTGAACAACTATTGAAGACTCTCTTGCCCATAATAGTCCAGTTTGCGGGAATGGTGATGGAGGAAAATGGGCAATTAGCGAAAGCGAAATCACCAATGATTGTGACGGTGCTGGGAACGAAATCCAAGGAAGTGAAGCCACAACCAGTAAAAGCAGCATTGCCGATTTTCTGCACACTGCTCGGAATGTTCACGCTAGTTAATTTTGGACAATTATAGAAAAGTGATGTACCTATTTCTGTCATTTGATTTGAAAGAGTCACCGAGGCCAGTTCGCCACAGTCCGAGAAAGCACCTTCACCAACGGTGGTCACGCTGTTGGGGATGGTTACAGACTCCAGACTGCCACAATATTGAAAAACTCCAGAACCAATGGTTGTTATACCATTAGGGATGTTGATGGAGGCTACCCTACTACACCTCCTGAACAAACGAGTAGGTAAAGAAGTCCATTTGCTGGGAATGTCTAAAGTTACGAATCCTTCACAACCTTCGAAAGCTGCTTCGCCTACTGTGGTCACACTGCCTGGTAGGAAGTCGAGGGATGGTAGGGATCTGCAGTCGTAAAATGCCTCGTTGCCGATTTTGGTAATACCATCAGGGAGGCTTACAGAAGAAAGTTTAAAACATCCATAGAAAAGTTCTTTGCTGATTTCTGTCACACCTAAGGGGATGGTCACGGAAATCATTTCTTTACAGCCTTTGAAGGCGCCTTCACCGATAGAGGTCACACCAACAGGAATGTTCATCGAAGCCAAGGAAATACAGTCCCAAAAGGCACCATTGCCGATTTTTTTAACGCTACTAGGGATGGTTATGGATTTCACATTAACACAATGGAAGAACGCATTCTCTCCGATGGAGGTCACAGTGTAATTAATCTCTCCATAGGGAACAATACCGGGAATAGTGATTTCATCACTAGGATTACCAGATGGACCCTTAAGTTCGGCTGTCATCGACTCGGTATCAAGAATAAAATTGAAACCATTTATTTCTACGGGATCTGCACCTGCCATCAATGGTAGGAGCATAGAAAGGAATGATAATAATAGCTTTTTCATAATCGTTATATTTTAATGTTTTGTTAGTCTTCTTCTTTGGGGAGTTCGTGCTTGGTGTACTTTCCCTTAAGTTTTGTGAGACCCTTGATGCCATCGGGATTGTAGATGATGAAGCGGCCATCAGCCACTTGGACCCAGAGATTACCTGCCTTGTCATAATAAAGGCGCTCGACGTCGGAGATAACAAACTTCCTGGTGAGACCAAAGGAGGATGTTAACGTAATGTCCGTATCAATGGACTGTGAAATCTTGGGCTCGCCCGTCATATCCTTGTTGTCCCACTCATAGAACTTCTTCTGATAGTTGTCTGTTACAGCAAACACACGCTGACCACTAAAAGCAACCTGTGTGAACTTCTTGTTCTCGCCTGGCAGACAATAGACCTCCTTGAAATCCAGGTCTGGCTGGACGGGCGACTTGAAGACCTGCTCTCCCTTGGCAATATACACCATATTCTCAGGAATGTCATACCACATGGAACAAACATCACCATATGCTCCATTGTCGACACCCTTGAAATCAAAGTATTTCCTGTCTACGTTGTTCTTAGGACTGGTATAGTCGAGGGTGGGATTGCCCTTTATTTGCGTAAACAGACCTTTATAATCACAATCTATCACCATACCATCGTCCGTCAGAACGGGAAACGAACTTCCTGACGATCCATAGCGCACCACACGCCCCTCTTCTTTGTCATAGACGATAGGATTGTCACCAAAGAGCATGATATAACGGCCGTTAGGCGAACCGATAATATTATAGCCACGATTGCCAAAGATAAGAAAGCCTTTGTACTGTTCACTCTGGGGAACGACAATCTCTGAAGTGTTGACGTCGGTACCGTTGAACTGGGCGATACCTTTGTTCTCCAACCGCATATAGACATTCTTACCATCGCTACCTGCACAACATATTTCAGTACGGGCTCGTTTCTTTGGGGGAACTACGATCTTCACCTCGCCAGTCTGTTTGTTGACGGCCCGAAGGACGTTCGGCGAATTGCCATTGCCAAGGAAATAAATGTTCTCCTCGTCCTCAAACGGATTATTATGGTTAATCCATTCATCAAACTCAAGGACTGCGAAGTTGTTATTCACTTTGGCTGCGGGCTTCTTGGCTGCCGTAGCAGACTTCTTGGCAGCAGGACGGCGATTAACCTGTGCCTGCATCAGCATCGATACAGTCAGCATCAATGTCAACAATAAATAGGTCTTTTTCATTTGGGTCAGTATTTAAACGATTGGCTTTATTAGTATAATAACGGGGCAAAGATAAGAAATCTTTTTGAAATAAACAAGAAAACGATTAGAAAACTTACGCAACGAACAAAAACGAGTTTCCGTTATGAGTCTGGACACATAAAAAAGATTTTCGGGCTTTTATCTGCCACACTACCACCTGCCTTCTGAAAGTCCTATATATAAAGGATATCCGGTGTGGTGGCAGATGGTTGGCAGGTGGCAGATAAAGCGAAGCCGTCAATAGATTTGGGAGAGCCACTATTACCTATGGGAGTTTACATCGTTTTCCCTTAGGGAATACATTCTTTTCCCTGAGAGAAAACTATCTTTTCTCTGAGGGAAAAAGGTGTTTTCTCTCAGAGAAAAGAGTGGAAACGATGGTCGTTTTCTGAGTAAAGAGCTGGCTTAATGTAGCGACTGAGGGTTTCTCGACACTTGTTGTCAACCTTCGGCTTCGGCGAAGGCAGCAGCCTCGGCCTCGGCGATGATATCCTCGCGGGTTTTCTCCTTTGGCTTGACGGAGAGGTCGGAGAGATCGAATTCGTCGTCTTGAGGGTTGGGGAGCGGGGAGCGGGGAGCGGGATTACCTTGGAGGGAAGAATCAGCAGCAGGAGTGTCCTCACTCCTCACTCCGCTCTCCTCACTCCTCGAAACCATGAAATCCTGCTCCTGCTCGGTGTCAGGCACAGCCATTGCGGGCTCCTCCTCCATCTTCGTGCGGGCAGTCTTGGCGGCGAAGATCTGGTCGATGAACTGTGGCTCGCGCTTCAGGCGCTGCAGCGTCTCCTTAGAGGCCATCTGCTGGGCCTCTTTCTTCGAATAGCCTGAGCCTTTCTCGCTCTCGACTCCCTCCAAGATCACCTGAAAGCTGAAGACGGGGCTGCCGTTCTCGTCGCTCTTCTGCTTGAGCATGCGGTATTCAAGGCGCACACGGTTCTTCTGCGACCACTCCAGGAGCTTCGACTTGAAGTTCACCTCCTTGAAGGCTACCTTGTCGATATTGATATACTTGCCCAGTATCTGGCGCTCGAAGAACTGCAGGCAGGCCTCGTAGCCGCGGTCGAGATAGATGGCTCCCACGAGGGCCTCGAAGGCGTTGCCCTCGACATAGCTGTTGTGCGACGTGCTGTGGCTGGCTGAGAGCAGCAGCGAGCCCAGCCCCATCTCGTTGGCCAGCTTGCCCAGCGTCTCGCGGCTCACGAGCTTTGAACGGGTATTGGTGAGGAACCCTTCACGCTTCCCTTCATAATAGCGATAGACGATATAACCCACCGCAGCATCGAGTATGGCATCACCCAAGAACTCCAGCCGCTCGTTGTTCAGCGGCTTGCCCTTGTCGTTGCGCTTGCGGATGCTCTTGTGCATCAGCGCCTGCTTGTAATACTCGATGTTGCGGGGATAGAAACCCAGTATCTTATAAAGAGAAGAAAAAAGCTCCTTCTCCTTGCGGAAAGGGAGCTTGATGCGGTCGATAATATCGTTAAGCTTCATACTTACGGAATACGACACAGGCGTTGTGGCCTCCGAAGCCGAACGTGTTGCTCAGCGCGGCGCGCACCTCGCGCTTCTGTGCCTTGTTGAAGGTGAAGTTCAGATCGTAGTCGATATCGGGATCCTTGTCGGCATCGTCGTGGTTGATGGTGGGAGGCACGATATTATTCTGTACGGCGAGCACGGTAGCCATAGCCTCTACGGCTCCAGCAGCACCCAGCATGTGACCCGTCATCGACTTTGTCGACGAGATGTTCAGCTTGTAGGCAGCCTCGCCGAATACTTCCTTGATGGCCTTGGCCTCAGAGATGTCGCCCACGTGGGTCGATGTGCCGTGCACGTTGATATAGTCGATATCCTCGGGCTTCATGCCGGCATCCTCCAGGGCGTTCTGCATCACGAGCTTCGCACCCAAGCCTTCGGGGTGAGAGGCGGTGATGTGATGGGCATCGGCACTCATGCCTGCACCCACCATCTCGGCATAGATCTTCGCACCACGGGCCTTGGCGTGCTCCAGCTCTTCGAGGATGAGACAGCCTGCACCCTCAGCCATGATGAATCCGTCGCGGCTGGCGCTGAACGGACGGCTGGCCTTCTCAGGCTCATCGTTGCGGGTGGAGAGGGCGTGCATCGCATTGAAACCGCCTACACCCGTAGCACAGATGGCGGCCTCGGCACCTCCTGCCACGATGGCATTGGCCTTGCCCAGACGAATCAGGTTGAAGGCGTCGGCCAGTGCATTCGAAGAAGAGGCACAAGCGGAAGCGGTGATATAGTTGGGACCATGGAATCCGTACATGATGGAAATCTGTCCGGCGGCGATGTCGGCAATCATCTTCGGAATGAAGAAGGGGTTGAACTTCGGACCATTCTCCTTGTTCAGCGCATAGTACGACACCTCTTCCTCGAAGGTCTTAATACCTCCGATACCGACGCCGAAGACCACGCCGATGCGGTTCTTGTCCTCCTGCTCCAAGTCCCAGCCGCAATCCTTCACGGCCTGGATGGCAGCAATCATGGCGAACTGCGTATAGCGGTCCATCTTACGGGCTTCCTTGCGATCCAGATAATCGTTGATATTGAGGTTCTTTACCTCACAGGCAAACTTCGTCTTAAACAGGCTCGTGTCGAAAAGTGTGATGGGAGCGGCTCCGCTGACACCGTTGACGAGGTTATTCCACATCTCCTCGGGCGTATTGCCGACGGGTGTCACAGCACCCAAACCTGTTACGACGACTCTTTTTAATTCCATATTTTAGGGTTATAGGGAATAAGTGAAAAGTGAAAAATTTGCTACCGCCCTTCATAGAATGGTGAAGTCGACGCGGCAGCAAATTCTTCACTTTTTCACTTATTCTTTTTATTTTTCTTATTTTGCGTTCTCCTCGATGTAAGCGATAGCGTCGCCAACGGTACCGATCTTCTCAGCCTTATCGTCGGGAATAGAGATACCAAACTCCTTCTCAAACTCCATAATCAGCTCTACGGTATCCAGTGAATCTGCACCCAGATCATTGGTGAAGCTGGCCTCTGCCTTTACTTCTGCTTCGTCAACACCAAGTTTGTCTACGATAATTGCCTTTACTTTGCTTTCAATTTCTGACATAATTGTAATCTTTAAAATGTTAATAATGTGTTTGCTATCTTGAAATTTTTACGGCATTTTGCCGAAATCGGGTGCAAAGTAACACATTTTCTTTCACTTACGCAAATTTTTTTAAGAAAAACTATCCTTATATTGCACATAAATGGTATATTTGTGCAAATATTATCTCTTTTTTTACGCCTTTTAATCTAATAATAAGAAAAATAATCGAAAATATGACCAATTCGTTGGTTATTTGAAAAACTTTCTGTAGTTTTGCCGAATAAAAACGAAAAGAGCATGCTATTTACCGAACAAGCTAATCAGATTTTCAACAGGGCGATAACCGATTATCACGTGACGGACCATGTGGATGCGCCCATCCACAACCCGTATCCCAAAGACAGCATCGAGTATCGTCTGTATCTGAAGTGCTGGATCGACACCGTACAGTGGCATTTCGAGGATCTCATCCGCGACCCGCATATAGACCCCGTAGAGGCCCTGTCGCTGAAGCGGCGTATCGACAAGAGCAATCAAGACCGCACAGACCTGGTGGAAGAGATCGACACCTGGTTCCGTCAGCACTACAGCGAGGTGAAGGTGCTGCCCGAGGCCCGTCTGAACACGGAGAGCCCTGCCTGGGCCATCGACCGCCTGAGCATCCTCGCCTTGAAGATCTACCATATGAAGGAGCAGGTAGACCGTCGCGATGCCGAGGCTGCCCATATCGCCAAATGTCAGGACAAGCTTAATGTGCTGTTAGAACAGCAGCGTGACCTCTCCCTGGCCATCGACCAGCTACTCGAAGATATAGAGGCAGGACGCAAGTATATGAAGGTGTACCGCCAGATGAAGATGTACAACGACCCCGCTACTAATCCTATATTATATAATAAAAGGAATTCATAGTTCATGGTGAAAGAGCATATACTGGTAATCAGATTCTCGGCACTGGGCGATGTGGCGATGACTGTACCCGTGATATGGGCATTGGCCAGACAGTACCCCGATATTAGGATTACCGTGCTCAGCAAATCCTTTGCCCGTCCGCTCTTCGAAAATCTGGCTCCAAACGTGAACTTCATGGAAGCCGACCTCAAGCATGAGTATCGCGGCATGAAGGGCCTCAACGCCCTCTATCGCCGCCTGGTCGCCAAGCAGTTCACTAAAGTGGCAGACTTGCACGACGTGCTGCGCTCTGAGTTTCTCCGTATGCGCTTCAATATTGGCAGGTATCGTGTAGAGCATGTGCACAAGCACCGTAAACAGCGTCGACAGCTCACGTCGAGTCATCAGAAACTGAAGAAGCCCTTACCAACCTCCATCAAGAGCTATACCGATGTGTTCGCCCGTCTGGGCTATACCATCGACGTGAACCTGTTCCACAGCATTTTCCCAGAACAAGGCGGCGACTTGAGCCAGCTACCTGCTGCCATCGGCCATAAGCACGACGAAGAGCATTGGATAGGCATCGCACCCTTCGCAGCACACAAGGGAAAGATCTATCCACCTCGTATGATGGAACAGGTCATCAGCCAGCTGCTTGACAGATATCCCACAGCACGTATCTTCTTCTTTGGACAAGGAGAGCAGGAGGCTGAGTATTTTCCCCGCTGGTGCCAACAGCACAAACAGTGCAGTAACGTCAGACAGTATTGTCAGAAGATATCGGGGGAACTCATCCTGATGAGCCACCTCGATGTGATGCTGTCGATGGACTCCGCCAACATGCACTTGGCCTCACTTACGGGTACGCCCGTAGTCAGCGTCTGGGGAGCCACTCACCCCATGGCTGGCTTTCTGGGATTCAACCAGTCGGAAGACAATATCATCCAGATAGACCTCGACTGCCGTCCCTGCAGCATCTTCGGCAACAAGCCCTGCCGTCGAGGTGACTATGCCTGTTTACAGAACATTCCGCCTGAGCGGATTGTTGAGAGAATATCATCCCTAATTAATAACTAAACATTATTTAAAGCTTATGAAGTACATTTGTGAAGTTTGCGGCTACGTCTACGACCCCGCAGTAGGAGACCCCGATGGCGGCATCGCCGCTGGTACACCCTTTGAGAGCATTCCCGACGACTGGGTATGTCCCATCTGCGGTGTTGGCAAGGGCGATTTCAAGCCTGAGTAATCGAAAGTATTTCGATAAATAAATAAGGGGATAATCTCACAAAAGAGATAATCCCCTTTTTGAAAAATGCCAGATGATGATTCCAGCAGCGACGGAGACATTGAGAGAATGCTTAGTGCCGAACTGTGGAATCTCCAAACAACCATCACTGGCATCGACCACTTCCTGATGAACACCCTTCACCTCGTTGCCAAGAATAACAGCATATTTCTTATCCTGCAGCGGTATGAAATCCTGCAACATCGTAGAGCCATGAGTCTGTTCGACAGAAAATATCTCATATCCCTCTGCCTTGAGCTGTGCTATTGCCTCAAGGGCCGTAGGATAATAGCTCCAGGCGACACTGTCCTCAGCACCCAGAGCCGTCTTATGGATCTCAGTACTGGGAGGTGTTGAGGTGATACCACAGAGACAAACAGCCTCAATACGGAAGGCATCACCAGTACGGAAGACGCTACCTACGTTGTGCATCGAGCGCACATCGTCGAGCACCACCACCAGCGGCAGTTTCTTGGCTTCACGAAACTCTTCCACCGAGAGCCGCTGCATTTCTATCGTACGGAGCTTTCTCATTATTTATTATTATATGTCGATGCCGCCATCGTAGCCAACTTCAATCTCATAGACACCCTCGACAGAGAAATCATAGACATAATAGAAAGGTTGTTCTGTGCTACCCTCCACGGGGTCGGCCTTCTTGTGATACATCTTTCCTTTCTTGCCATAGACATCAGGATCGACATTCGATACATATTTCAGTCCGTCGGCCTTGAGATCACTCATAAACTGATCATACCAAGAACCATTCGAGGTAATGATGGTGAAACGATCTACCCGACCCGTCTTTCGCGATTCATCGAAAAAGAAATTGAAATGAAGTCCAAAGTAAGGCGATTCTGTAGCCGTCAGTTTATAATCTTCAAATTTCACATTATTACCCCAGCAATAGCTGATGGCAGGACTATCTCCACCCCAGTCGGCATCAGAGATATATTGATCTGCCAACTGCATGGGCAGCCCAAGGTCGCCAAAGAGACTGGAGAAAAACTTTTCATCACACTTATAGCCAGGCTGAACAATCTCCATCGCCATCCCATAGGTAAACAGAGTAGAGTCTTCTACTTCTGACTTTGTCTCCATACTGTCAGCAGCTGCAGCCATCTTCTTATTATAGTCAGCAGCAGAGAGCTGTTTACCACCTTCAGACGAAGACTTCTGTCTACAAGCAGAGAACGAACACGACACAACTGAAGCCACGAATAGTGGCAACAGAAAACGAATGATACTCTTTTGTTTCATATCGATGACGAATTATTGTTAGCGCTTGCAAAGATACTAAGAATAATTGAAATAAATAATAGGAAACGCAAAAAAACTGTTGATAAGTGTGTGGATAACTTTGTGAATAACTTGGCGAATTATCCACAAAAAAGCCCAAAGAAGGATTCGGGATGGTATATCCACACGTTTATTAGCAGATAATTTGAAAGTTTTCCACGCTTTTTTGCTGAAAAAAGATATAAACTTATTAAATTTGCACCGAAAAAGAGAATTGTGAATAAAGTGACTGAACTGCTGATAATGAGCGAGAAAGAATAAACCATGATTGCTCATAGTACATGATTCATAGTTCATAATTGATTATGCAAGGAAAAAGGCAGAAAGTTATCAAAATATTCACGGCCTATCATACTTATATTCTATTTTATTAAAAAGAAAAAAAGAAAAATAAAATAATATTGTGATGTTGAAAAAGGAATGGAAAGAACAGGGATTCATTGACGAACCTGTAGCAGAAGGAACAGATCTGAAGTCAGAGATCAGACGGATGTGTAAGGAGAAGGATGCCATCATCCTGGCTCATTACTATACAATCGGTGATATTCAGGAGATAGCCGATTTCGTGGGTGACTCGCTGGCTCTGGCCCGCAAGGCTGCAGAGACTGATGCGAAGGTGATGGTGATGTGTGGTGTTCACTTTATGGCAGAGACGTGTAAGCTGCTTTCGCCTGATAAGACCGTACTTTGTCCCGACTTGAATGCAGGCTGTTCGCTGGCTGACTCTTGCAAGGCTGAGGATCTGAAGAAATTCAAGGAAGAGCATCCAGGCTATCAGGTTGTTTCTTATGTAAATACGACGGCAGCCGTGAAGGCACTGACAGATGTGGTAGTTACTTCAGGCAATGCCAAGAAAGTGGTCGATCAGCTGCCTAAGGATGCGAAGCTGATCTTCGGACCCGACTATAACCTTGGTAACTATATCAATGAGGTGACGGGTCGCCAGATGCTGCTCTGGAATGGTGGTTGTCATGTGCATGAGCGTTTCTCTGTCATGAAGATAACTGAGTTGAAAGCACAGTATCCCAATGCTGTGGTGATGGCTCATCTGGAGTGCAAGGGTCCTGTGCTGGCGTTGGCAGATGTAAAGGGATCGACGGCAACGATGCTGAACTATGCCCAGCAAAGCGACAAGCAACAGTTTATCGTGGCCACAGAGGCTGGTATTTTGCACGAGATGCAGCGAACGTGTCCTGACAAGGAGTTTATCCCCGTGCCGCCTGAAATCAGTGAGAGCGGCCTGGAATGCAGCTGTAACGAATGTCAGTACATGAAGATGAACACCTTATTAAAAATATATAATACGCTGAAATACGGCTGGCCTGAGGTGGAGGTTGATCCTAAGATTGCCAAACAAGCCGTGAAACCTATCGAAAGAATGCTGGAGTTGAGTTAAGCTCCAGCATTCATTTTATATCCTTTAGTTGATGACAGCAATCTTACAGACCGTTCCCTTATTACCATCAGCGGTGGCGGTGACAACCATATAGATGCCACTGGCCACACGGCGGCCTTTTCGATCGCGTCCATTCCAGGTAAACATGCCGCCATTGCTTCTGCCTTCAGCAATGAGGGCACCATTCGAGGCGATAATCTTCACATCGGCATCGTAAGTAAGACCCACGACTGTAATCAGCCCGTCGTAATCAGGTGTCACAGGATTTGGATAGGCATATACCGTATTGTCATCCATTGTCTCACTTGGCTCTGTAGCATTGCTCATATAAGAGCAGAGACCTTTGTCAGACAAGAAGAATACTTCGCCTGAAGAGGGATTGATGCTGATATAAGCAACATTATTTGAAATTAGCTTAGAGTTGCTGGTATTGAAGTTATGCAGTTGCTGCATATTGTCGGCACTGATAAGGAAGGCGCCTGCATTGTCACTGCCGAACCACTTACGATTGCCGCCATCGATGGCGATGCTGCTGATGCTGACACCATTGAGTAGATAGTCGGCATAGTCAGTACCATCGTTACGAGGAACTTTGACTTGATAGAATGTTACGCTGCTCTGTCCAACCTCTTTTTTCTGAATCATAAAAGCACCTGTATCCGTACCAACCCAGATGTTTCCTTCTTTGTCTTCACAGACGCAAGTGATCCAATTGACATTATAGCGTGTGCCATCCTGATTGACGAAGTTATCGTATTTTAAAACGATATCGTTCTCCATGTCGCAACAGAATACGGCAGGCTCTACCCAGCTATGGTTAACAAACCACAATAGTCCCCTGCTGTCGATAATCATGCTTCGGAAGGCATGTTTGCCAATGCCATTTTCATTGGTGAGCACTTCGTTATGATGGTCAGTCCATTTGTTCTCTACTGGGTCAAACTCCAGCAGGGTGACACCCTCCGTCTGGTTGTTCAGTACCCAGAGGTGTCCGTTGGAGTCAAACTTCATGCCAGAGATTAGTACATAGTCGTTACCCAACTGATTACCCCGATCGACAGCACCTCGCAGCGGACTATTGTCCTTATTGTGATATCTTACAAGTGAGCCGTTGTTGAATTCGTAAATACCTGTTCTACCACCTGCCACGACGTATTGCGGATTGCCGGGCATGACATCGAGACAGTTTATATCGATATACCGATAGCCTGTCTTCTCGCTGATATTTTCCTCGAATGTTGTCCAGTCGTTGCCATCGTAGACCTGTATGATACCTGGATATTGTGGGTCGGGCATGCCTGAGAGAAAATATCCGCCAGTGGTATAGAGTTTACCGTCGACGAATTTTGCCTCGTAGAAGTGGTTATAGTCTGGTCCCAGAGGATCCAGCGTGCTGACGGTGGCGATATACTTGTCGTAGTCTGCTGTACTCTTTTCAGGCAGTGAGGTAGGATAATTAGGGTGATTTTTGTTATAGGTATCAGTAATTTCGGCCTTCTGCATGTTAACCTTGAGGATGGCGAAGCTGGTTACCAGCCAGGCATAGATGCCATCGATACGCAGGTCGGTGACGGTCTTGTCCTCTGTGGTCGACTTGCTGTAAAGCGATGAGATGTTCGTCACGTTGCCGTTGACATCTATCAGGTCGATGTTCGCATTCTCGTAGACGGCGATGAGTCGTTTGGCCTGCTGACTCCATCCGATATGGGTGATATGGGTGTCACTCAGGCCGTTGATACGATCAAAGGTTATGATGCTCTGATCGTTGAGGTTGTACTGATAGAGTCCGTTGGATGCCAATACGAAGAGATACTGATCGGCGGCACAGATATCCTGTACCTCGTGATAGGCGAGATAGTGTTTCCAGGTGCCTACTTGGGCATTTAGAGGTAAAAAGGTAAAAAGGTAAAAAGGTAAAAGAATAATTGCCTTTACCTTTATCTGCTTAAACCATTGAATGATATGTCTCATCATTTACCTTTTTACTATTAATTTTTACCTTTTCAACAGGTACTCAGCCAGTTTCTGAACGGCTCTGGCCCTGTGGCTGATGTGGTTCTTGATATCCATACCCAGTTCTGCGAAGGTCTTGTCGTAGCCATCGGGCTCGAAGATGGGATCATAGCCGAAGCCCTCCCCTCCCCTACGCTCACGGATGATCTCACCCTCGACGATACCCTCGAACTGGTGAATCTCCTTGATGCTGGTACAGCCGCAGGGACAGACATCCTTCTTCTGTATTAACGTAATGACGGTGCGAAATCTTGCGCGGCGATTGTTATTGTTTCCTAATTCTCTCAACAATCGTGCCATATTGGCCTCAGAATCGTGGGAGATGGTCTGGTCGTCAGACTCCATGCTGGCATAGCGGGCTGAATAGATGCCAGGGGCTCCATCCAGTGCCTCTACCTCGAGGCCTGTATCATCGGCAAAGCAGTCGATATGGTAGTGATCGTAGACGTATTGTGCCTTCTGCAGGGCATTCTCCTCGAGTGTCTTGCCAGTCTCAGGGATATCCACATCGCAGCCGATATCCTTCAACGACAGCACCTCGAAGTCGGATCCTAAGATGCTGCGAATCTCTGAAAGCTTATGCTGATTGTTTGTTGCAAAGACGATCTTCATGATGTTTTGTTTTTATTATAGATTTCGTCTATCTTCTTGTCTATCTTCTTAGCGTCCTTCTTCGTCTTCTCTATGGCCTTGTCAATCTGTTTGATCTCCTTGATTCTCACCTTCATCTCGTCGAATCCTTCGCCGTAGACACCAATGACGGCACTCTGTGATACGAAGGCCTGTGGATCGATCATCTTGATGAGTCGGAACATGTTCACGCTTTCGTTCTTTCGGGCCAGGATACAGAGCACCTTCATCTCATGACCCGTGTACCAGCCGTGGCCGTCGAGGATGGTCACGCCGTGGTTCATCTCCGTTCCGATGGCATTGGCTATCTCCTGCCATTTATGTGAGAAGATAAAGAACTGCACAGACTGTCTGCGCGAGTTCATCACATAGTCGAGGGTATAGTTCTCAAGAGTCATCACACAGAAGCCGAACATCACCTTGTGGGCACGTTCGAGATAGGTGCCGAACTGTGGGAAGAACATACAGGAGCCGATGATACAGAAGTCGGCGGCGATCAGTACGTTACCAAGGGTGACATTGGGATGAAACTTGTTGATGGATGCTGCGATGATGTCCGTACCGCCTGTTGAGCCGTTGTGGGTGAAGACGGTGGCCAGTGCGATACCTGTGAGTACGCAGCCAATGATCATCGACATGAAGTCCTGTCCCTCGCCCATCAGTTTGAATGGCATGCCGTTGTCCTGCTTTGGTAGCAATTCCTGCATGAACATCAGCAGGAAGTAAAGCATTCCGATGGCGTAGATGGTCTTCATCAGGAACTTCAGTCCGAGAATCTTCAGTGCCACCACGAGCAGGAAGCCGTTGATGATGATATAGGTATTCTCGATGTGGAACCCGAAGGCGTAGTAGATGATGGCCGACAGACCCGTTACACCGCCTGCCACAATCTGATAAGGCATCAGGAATACCGTGAAGGCGATGGCATAGATGGCGAGACCAAGGGTTATAAACAAATAGTCCTTGGTCTCGTTCCAGATCATTTTGTGACGCTCTGTCATATTACTTCTTCAGTACGATATTCACCATACGCTTAGGGACGATGATAACCTTTGCTACCTGGAAGCCTTCGAGGTATTTCTTCGAGCGCTCATCTGAGAGAACAGTCTCCTCGATGGTCTTGTTGTCGGCATCGGCAGCAAACTGCATCTCGAAGCGGGCCTTGCCGTTGAAGGCGATACCCAACTTCACCTGGCTCTCTACGAGATACTCTTCATTCCATGTGGGCCACTTGGAGTCGCAGACAGAGCCCTGCTCGCCCAGCATCTCCCAGAGTTCCTCGGCGATATGGGGTGCGAAGGGAGCGATGAGGATGACGAGCGTCTTTAGCAGTTCCTTGTTCTTGCACTTCTGCTGCGAGAGTTCGTTCACGCAGATCATGAAGGCCGAGATGGCGGTATTATAGCTGAAGGTCTCGATATCCTGAGATACCTTCTTGATGAGCTTGTGTACGCTCTTGAGATTGTCAGCTGTTGCCTCGCCCTCATCGAAGCCATTCTGATAGAGATTCCAGAACTTGCGCAGGAATCGGTGGCAGCCATCGATGCCGTTGGTATCCCAGGGCTTCGACTGCTCCACGGGGCCCAGGAACATCTCATAGAGGCGCAGCGTATCGGCACCGTACTTCTCGACGATCATATCCGGATTGACCACGTTGAACATCGACTTAGACATCTTCTCGATGGCCCAGCCACAGATGTATTTACCGTTTTCGAGGATGAACTCTGCGTTCTCGTATTCAGGGCGCCAAGCCTTAAAGGCCTCAATATCAAGGATATCGGCTGAAACGATGTTCACATCCACGTGGATAGGAGTCGTGGTATATTTGTCCTTCAGGCCGAAGCTGACGAACTTACCCTTGTCTGCTCCCTCGTCCTCGATACGATAGACAAAGTTACTGCGGCCCTGGATCATACCCTGGTTGACGAGCTTCTTGAAGGGCTCGTCCTCGCAAGAGTAGCCTGAGTCGTAGAGGAACTTGTTCCAGAAGCGGGAGTAGATCAGGTGGCCCGTAGCGTGCTCCGTACCTCCTACATAGAGATCGACATTGCGCCAGTACTCATCAGCATCACGGCTCACGAGGGCTTTCTCGTTCTTCGGGTCCATATAGCGCAGATAGTAGGCCGATGAGCCGGCGAAGCCAGGCATCGTGTTCAACTCCAAGGGGAAGACGGTCTTGTTGTCGATAAGGTCTTTAGATACGACCTTGTCTGTCTTCGTATCCCAGGCCCACATCTTGGCGCGGCCCAATGGGGGCTCGCCTGTCTCCGTAGGCTGATACTTATCAATCTCAGGGAGCTCCAGCGGCAGGCACTCCTTGGGAATCATGTAAGGCATGTCGTCCTTATAGTAGACGGGGAACGGCTCACCCCAGTAGCGCTGACGAGAGAAGATGGCATCGCGAAGACGATAGTTCACCTTCACACGGCCCAGACCCTGCTCCGTCACGAACTTCTTGGTGGCGGCGATGGCCTCCTTGACGGTTAATCCGTTGAGGCTGAACTTGCTGCTTGCAGAGTTGCACATGATACCTTCCTTGGCATCGTATGACTCCTCAGAGACATCGGCACCCTCAATCAAAGGAATGATAGGCAGGTTGAAGTGCTTGGCGAAGGCATAGTCGCGGCTATCGTGGGCAGGCACGGCCATGATGGCACCTGTGCCGTAGCCAGCCAGCACGTATTCAGCAATCCAGATGGGGATCTTCTCATCCGTAAACGGATTGATGGCATACGAACCTGAGAAGACGCCCGTCACCTTATGGTCCATCTGACGGTCACGCTCCGTGCGTTTCTTCACGTATTCAAGGTATTCATCGACAGCCTGCTTCTGCTCAGGCGTGGTCAGTTCTGCCACGAGGTCTGACTCTGGAGCGAGCACCATGAAGGTGACACCAAACATCGTATCGGCACGGGTGGTGAAGATGGTGAAGTGCTTATCGCTGTCGGCGACCTTGAACTCCACCTCCGTACCCTCTGAGCGTCCAATCCAGTTGCGCTGGGTCTCCTTCAGGGAGTCTGTCCAGTCAATCACCTCCAGGCCGTCGAGCAGTCTCTGGGCGTAGGCCGAGACGCGGAGGCACCACTGGCGCATCTTCTTCTGCACCACGGGATAGCCGCCACGGACGCTGACACCATCGACCACCTCATCGTTGGCGAGCACCGTGCCGAGCTTCGGACACCAGTTCACCATCGTGTCTGCCAGATAGGCAATACGATAGTTCATCAGCACCTCCTGCTTCTTCTTCTCTGAGAAGCCAGCCCAATCAGAAGCCGTGAAGTGCAGTTCCTCCGTTCCGAGGGCGTTGCAGTTCTCCGTACCCATCAGCTCGAAGTGCTCGATGAGCTTGATGGTGGGCTGAGCCTTCTTCGACGACGTACTGAAATAACTCTTGAACATACGCTGGAAGGCCCACTGTGTCCATTTGTAGTAGATGGGGTCGCAAGTACGGACCTCGCGCTCCCAGTCGAACGAGAAGCCGATCTTATCCAGCTGACTTCTGTATCTGTCGATGTTCTCAAAGGTGGTCTTCTCGGGGTGCTGGCCCGTCTGGATGGCATACTGCTCGGCGGGCAGTCCGTAGGCGTCGTAGCCCATCGGGTTGAGCACGTTGAAGCCCTTCTGCCGCTTGTAGCGGGCGTAGATATCACTGGCGATGTAACCCAGGGGATGGCCCACATGGAGTCCTGCTCCTGAGGGATAGGGGAACATGTTGAGCACGTAGAACTTCTTCTTCGTCTTGTCCTCAACCACGCGGTAGGTGCCATTCTCTACCCACCGCTTCTGCCATTTCTGTTCGATTTCTCTGAAATTGTAATCCATGATGTATTCTAATTTTTATCGTTATTTTCGATTTAGGCTGCAAAGTTACGAATATTTTTCCGAAAACGCCGACATTTTTCTTTGTTTTTACGTTAATACGTAAAAGGCTTATCTAATATTTATTGACAAACCGTTGCTCATATTTCGCGTGAAAGTCAGCAACGGGCCGTTGGCTGCTGAATACGCGAGTTTTGGCCGAAAACGTAAATCATTGATATACTGGCTCTTATGATTTTTTACATGCTTTCCGAGCCCGAAAAAGTGCTTCTTGACTGCCAAAAACAGCCTTCAGACCGCGAGAAAGATGCCTTCAAACTGGGAGTTTGCCGTAAGGAAACTGATAGTTTGCTTACGGCAAAGTCCGGGTTTACTGCCTATAAAGTCGGAAGGACCCTTATTCTGTCCGTTATTTTGATTATTTGTGCCTTCTCTTTTTCTGGTTTGCAACTTTTCAGGCGTGCTTTTTTAGGCAAGTTTTCTTGACAATCACTCGAAGCTGAACCTGAGTCCGAGGTTGAGTGCTCCCTACCCTATGCACGCTGGTTACTGGTTGCCCATGTATTGTCCTACGAAGAAGATGGTGCCTGTCGACTGCTCGCTGATGACGTAGAGGAACGGACGGTTGGCGTGCAGCACCACGTCCCTGATTGTGGGTTCAGGTCCTAAAGCTGCCAAATCCATGCCGATCACGGTGACGGCGGCTGCCTCTGTGCCTGTCTCGTTGAGCTTGATGCGCGCCACCTGCTTCATCAGTCCGATGAAGGTAGGCACGTCGCAGAAGTTGGAGAACTCGGCTTTGTAGGGATCGAAGGCATTGGGCATGCCCAGGCTGCTCATGGTCTCAACGAGGTCAAGATTGGTATTTGATTCGAAGCGCGGCAGCTTCAGGTCTACGTTGGCCTGGCCCATGTGTTGATAGTTCCTCCGCCAAGTCTCAGAGGTGAGCGTATTGAGCACGTCGCTCACCTGCTTTCCCTCGCGGGGCAGCAGCAGGGTCATCGTGTAGGCACCGTTGCCGTAAGGAAGGGCCACCGCCTGGCAGAGGTCGTTCTCGGTATAGGGGAACTGCTCTTTCTGGTGCATCATCGGCACTTGGAGCAGGTGCTTGTCAGGGCCTGCCTGCTCGAAGTCTTCCATCTGCGTCTCGTTGGCATCGAACTTCTGTGCCCAGGTGCCCTTGAAGTAGATGGCGTTCAGCAGGTAGCTGACGGCCTTGGGGTCGAACTCGTTTTCGCTGAGCACCTTCTCGATCATCTTCTGCGTGTGGTCGCTGGCCCACTGGTTGATGACGTCGAGGGTCTTGCCGTCGCCGAAGTCTCGGGTCTCGGGCTGGGCCAGGAAGTAATCGTTGGCCTTCTTCACGAAGTCGGGCTTCAGCGTGTAGTCCTTGTTCATGTAGATGGTGTTGGCTATCATCACCTTCGTCAACTTGTCGAGGACGGGAGCCTCGGTGAGCATCTTCTGGCAGAAGGCGTTGATACCGTCGGCACCTGTCTCGCCGAAGCCGAGGGTTTTGTTGATCTGGTTCTGGGTCTCGCCGGCAGCACCGTTGTTGAGCATGCCCAGGGCGTAGGTGATGCTGATGGGCGAGATGATCTGGTCCTTCAGGGGATCGCTCGACTGTCGGAAGAGGTTGAAGGCGAAGTCGTTGTTGCCTTCCACCAACTGCCGCTCGGCGCGTGTCAGCTCGATGTACTTCAGCGGGTTGTCCTTCGGGTCTACGTCATCGGGGTTGATATCTCCTGAATCAACAGGACAGATGACTACCTCGGGTTCTTTCTCGTCGTCGCTGCCAGAGCAGGCTGTCATTGTCATGGCCATCATTAGGGCGGTGGCCAGCCACAGATTGTTTCTTTTCATCGTTCTCAATATTAATTGGTTTCTATCATATAAATGAAGAAAAGGCAGAAATACTGCATCTTTAAGCGTTAAAAGATGTGAATGTTTTGTTTTTCCGTCATGTACTTCCAGTAGCGGCGGGGCATGTCGTTGAGTTGTTTGCGGGGATTGAGGCGCTCCTTGATGCAGATGGCCTTGAAGTAGGTGCGCCAGAGATCCTGCAGCAGTCGGTCGTCGCTGCTGAGGATGTCGTCGTCGAGCTGTCCGTTTGTAAGGCTGAACGGCACGGCCTGCTCGTCGGCAAAGGTGATGCGGGTCACGTCTGCCTCGCTCTCCTCCCCGGCATAGTAATAGCCATAGTGGCGACGGGCGTCGTAGATGAGCCAGGGCTGGTCGCGGAAACGGTCCTGGAAGTGGTCGACGACGATGGGCAGCACGTTGTGGTCGGGGGCGACGACACCGAGGTAGGTGCCGTCCTTGGCTTTCTGGAAACGGACGAACTGCTTCATGCGGAGCTGTTCGTGGGCCACCTTCTTTGCGATGTTACGCACGGCGAGCACATCGGGGTCGGCATAGTTGTGACCCCCTCCTGCCCCACCCCTGAATACCTTGCAGATATAATTGAAGAGCGGTTGGTTGAGCTCGCGCAGTTCTGAGAGCCAGCTCAGGGAGATGACGTGCAGGGCCTCGCGGTCGAGGTGCTTCTCCAAGCCTGTCCACACGCGGCGGGCCTTCTCCTCATCGGTATGCACCAGATACTGCCGGTCGCAGAAGAGCGGCAGCGGCTCGCCCTCGGTGAGCAGTGCCTCCGGCTGCTCGTGCAGGGCGAAGGCATCGAATACGGCTGTCAGCAGCCCGTCGAGGGTATTATCAAAGATGTAGGCGGTCATCAGTCCTTGAAGTCGAGGGTTAGCTGCAGTTCTTCGGCAGCACGTTTCTGCTGGCTCTTCGAGATGAGCATCGGGCGGAGGCGCTCGGGGTGCAGCTCGTTGATGCCGATGACGGGTATGGAGTAGTTGGTGGTCAGCTCATGGCAGGTGATGAAGTACTTGGCTTTCTTCATCACCACGCCCATCTTCTTCAGGTCGAAGGATGTCAGGCGGTTGAAGCGGCGCGAGTTGACGATGAGCCAGGCCGACTTGGTGCCGAGGCCCGGCACGCGGAGCAACTGCTCATAGTCGGCGGTGTTGATGTCTACGGGGAAGGCCTCCGGGTGGCGCAGGGCCCAGGCCAACTTGGGGTCTATCTCTAAGTCGAGGTTGGTGTGCTGGTCGTCGACAATCTCCTCTACCCGGAAATGATAGAAGCGCAGCAGCCAGTCGGCCTGATAGAGCCGGTTCTCGCGCACCAATGGTGGCTGCTTCAGGATGGGCAGTCGGGGGTCGTAGGTGTTCACGCTGATGTAGCCGGAGTAATAGACGCGCCGCATGGTGGGCTGTCCGTAGAGGGCCGACGACATTGAGAGGATGTCGCGGTCGGTCTCCTTCGTGGCCCCCACAATCATCTGCGTCGACTGTCCGGCCGGTACGAAGCGTGGGGCGTGACGGTATTTCCTGCGGTCTTCCTTGTTCTCCAGCACGCCCTGCTGTATCAGCCTCATGGGCTGGAACACGCTCTGGTGGTCTTTCTCGGGAGCCAACAGCTTCAGCGACTCTTCCTTCGGAATCTCGATGTTGACGCTCATACGGTCGGCATAGCGTCCTGCCTCCGAAAGCAGCTCCTGCGAACAGCCGGGAATGCTCTTCAGATGGATATAGCCGTTGAAGCGGTGCACCGTCCGCAGGTCGCGGGCGATGGCCGTGAGGCGCTCCATGGTATAGTCGGGGTTGCGCACTACCCCACTCGACAGGAACAGGCCCTCGATGTAGTTGCGGCGGTAGAACTCCATCGTGATCTCCTCCAGCTCCGAGACGGAGAGCGTGGCGCGTGGGATGTCGTTGGAGCGACGGTTGATGCAGTAGGCGCAGTCGTACTTGCAGTGGTTGGTCAGCATCACCTTCAGCAGCGAGATGCAGCGCCCGTCGTCGGCAAAGGAGTGGCAGATGCCCACGCCGCCAACGGTAGAGCCCACCATCCCTTTCTTGCCGCTGCGCACAGTACCGCTCGACGAGCACGACACGTCGTACTTCGCCGATTCTGCCAGTATGCGCAACTTCTCCATCGTTTTCTCTGTCAGCATGGGTGCAAAGATACGGAAAGAATTCGAAACGGCAAAGGAAAGAGAGGAAAAACATCGGATAACGCTTGGCGGTTTATCGAAAAAGCAGTATCTTTGCAGCCGTATTTTTAATACCATTATTAATGAAACGCATCCAATTTATCATTCTGACGGCCTGCTTTCTGCTGGCAGGCACGGGACACACGTACAGCAGAACCCTGAATCTGAAGGCCGGAGAGTTGGAAAACCTCTTCAAGACCTACGACCTGGAGTATGAGAAAGACCTGACGCTGGTAGGCACCATCAACGGCAGCGACCTGAAGGTGCTGCGCGACTGGGCCCGCGACTTCAGGACGCTGAACCTGGAGGACTGCCGCATCGTGGCCGGCGGAGAACCTTACTATGAGGACTACACGACTGAGGACGATGTCCTCGGCTCGTACCTCTTCGGCGACAAGGAGTTCAAGCAACTGGTGCTGCCCTGGACGCTGAAGAAGATTGGCGACTATGCTATCTCCTTCTGTGGCGACAGCATCAACCTGCCCTCTTCGCTGACCTGGCTGGGCGACCATGCCTTCGTCAACAATAACTTCAAGAAGCTGCACCTGCCTGCCTCGCTGGACCACATCGGCAATGGAGCACTGAACGGTAACATCACGCTGGCCGACGTGACCCTCGATCCTGACAACCCCTTCTTCGTGCTCGAAGACGGCTACCTCTATACCCGTGACCACAGCCGTCTGCTGTCGTATTTCGGTGAAATCAGTTCGCGGGTAGAGACGTTCACCATCCGTCCGGAGGTCAGGATCATCGACGACAAGGCCTTCAACTTCCACCGTACCTACAATATCACCCTCAACGAGGGCCTGGAGCACATCGGCGCCTATGCCTTCAGATATGCGCTCAACAATATTGCGCCCCATCAGAAGAAATTGGTGATACCCAACAGCGTGAACTACATCGGCGAGTATGCCTTCGAGAACTGCTATATGGACGAGGTCATTATCTCCGACAATGTGGACTCTCTGTTCAATGACACCTTCTCCTTCTGTTTCATCGATCAAATCCACATGCCTGCGAAACTGAAGTATATTGGTGCGAGAGCGCTATACAACAACCATCTGGACAACCTGGTGCTGCCTGAAGGGGTGGAGACAATAGAGCGGAATGCCTTCTATGATTTAAATGTCGACAAGCTGGTGATACCAGAGAGTGTGAAATTCCTCGAAGAGTTTGCTTTCTATGGCTGTTATATGAAAGACCTCGAGATTAAGGCCCCGCTCGACAGCATACCCAAGGCAGCCTTCTACAGTTGCCAGGATCTTAAAAGGCTGGTGCTGCCGCCAACCATCAAACGCATCGGACAGTCGGCTTTCTACGAGTGCTACCGCATGACGGAATGTAAGTTGCCAGAAGGGCTGGAGGAGATAGGCAGCTGGGCGCTGTCGGGTGCCGACCACCTGAAGGAGTGGCACATACCAGCATCCGTTCGGAAGATAGAGTGGGCAGCCTTTGCCGTACCTAATTTCTCGTCGCATACCGTCTATATGTACTCCGAGGAGCCACCGGCAGAAATGGATGAGGATGCTTTCCGCTACTGGACGATGGAGCAGTCGGTGCTCTACGTGCCCAAGGGCTGTATGGATAACTATCGGGAGGCTCCCTGGAGTTATTTCGGAACCATCAAGGAGTTTGAGCCATCGGGCGTATCACCCGTTCTTCGCACGCCTCAGGACTTGGATAGCCGCTACTACGATCTTCAGGGGCGCCCTGCTACGCCCGGCTCGCATGGGCTTCGCATCGAAGTGACGCCTGGCGGCGCAAGGAAAGTAGTCAGATAGTTGTGCTGGATGAAGGGCTCTTGGCTGTCTCAGAAGAAAAAGATGGGGAAATGTTTGGTAATTAGGAGAAAAGTTCTTACCTTTGCCCTCACCTAAAAGCAATATTTATCAACTATCGGAAAGATTATGAAGAAATTAACGACATGGCCCTTGGTGCTCATCGCGATGGCGATGCTGGCACTCGCTGCTTGCACGGGCAAGACGGAGACAGAACAGACAGTAAACAACTTCCGCATCAAGCGCGGCACGAACGTGAGCCACTGGCTCTCGCAGTCGGAGGAGCGCGGCGAGGCGCGCAGACAGCACATCCAGGAGGATGACTTCGCCAGGCTCGACTCGCTGGGGTTCGACTTCGTCAGGCTGCCCATCGACGAGGTGCAGTTCTGGGATGAGGACGGCAACAAACTGCCTGAGGCGTGGGAGCTGATGACGAATGCCATCAACTGGGCCGAGAAGCACGACCTGCGCGTGATCGTAGACCTGCACATCATCCGCTCACACTACTTCAATGCCGTCAACGAGAGCGGCCAGTCGGCCAACACGCTCTTCACCTCGGAGAAGGCCCAGCAGGACCTGATCAACCTGTGGTACCAACTCTCCGACGTGCTGAAGGGCTACAGCAACGACTCCGTGGCCTACGAGTTCATGAACGAGCCCGTGGCCGACGATCACGAACAGTGGAACCAGCTGGTGGCCAAGGTGCACAAGGCCCTCCGAGAGCGCGAGCCGCAGCGCACGCTCGTCATCGGCTCCAACCGTTGGCAGGGCTACGAGACGATGAAGTACCTCAAGGTGCCCGAGGGCGATAAGAACATTATCCTCTCCTTCCACTACTACAACCCGATGCTGCTCACCCACTATGGTGCCTGGTGGACGCCTACCCGCGACTACAAGGGCAAGGTGAACTATCCCGGCGTGCTCGTGTCGAAGGAGGACTTCGAGGCTGCCCCCGACTCAATCAAGCCGCTCATAGAGCAGTACACGAAGGAGGAGTGGAACATCGACCGCATCCGTGCCGACTTCAAGGATGCCATCGAGGCGGCCAAGAAGTACGATTTGCAGCTGTTCTGCGGCGAGTGGGGCGTGTATGAGCCCGTAGACCGCGAACTGGCTTACAAGTGGACGAAGGACATGCTCAGCGTCTTCGATGAGTCGGGAATCGCCTGGACCACCTGGTGCTACGATGCCGATTTCGGATTCTGGGATCAGCAGAAACACGACTTCAAGGACAAGCCGCTGGTAGACCTCCTTATGTCGGCCAAGGGCTTGGAATAGGATTTCGATAGCCGACATAGAGTCGGCAGGACGGTTGACTATTAGTCGGCTGACTGGTTGACTAGTAGTCAACCGGTTGGTTGACTGGAGTCGGCCACAACTTTAGACGGCACTTTATACCGGTTTCCCTGCCTGAAACCATTACTTTCCTTGCCTGAAACCATCGCTTTCCCTGCTCGTAAGCATGAATCATGGGGGCAGGTTCATGACCTAAGCTTGGGTCAAGCAGCCTGTCCCCGTGATACATTATCCCCATCAGTGGCGTGTAATTATTAAATAATCTTAATTTTTTGCTGACTTTTGCAAGGTTTCGGGCCTCTGCAGATTTATAGAAGAAAAAAGCATGAAGATTATGAAAGCAAGTATCAACCATTGGCATTGCGCCGCAAAGACCGTCATCATCGCCATGACGGCAGTAGTATTCACAGCGTGTTCCACAGACAGTGAAGACAACGCCACCCGTGTATATCCCGTCGTCTGTCCTATAGAGCCGGAACAGCCCATGCTGAAGACCAGGTCCAACGTCGACGATGCGACCTATGACAGGCTGGCAACCTTCTTTATGATGGCCTTTGATGATGCCCGCAAAACTGGCAGCGACGGGCGGCGTATCGGCTTCTTCGGACAGTTAACCGACGAAGTAGAGGCCTGTTATCTGATCACCAGCGTAGAGGACTTCAAGGCCGTCTACTATGGCGACCGGATGCTGCCGGAGGTCGACTTTGAGCGATACTCCGTGCTCGTGGGCAGGAGCTACAGCACGGACAGCCGGGAATCGCTCGGCAACTACACCTACAATCTGGTCGACGAGGGCGATCATTACCGGCTGCCAGTCAACATCCTGCGCAACGTCAACCCCAGTCTCGTCTATACTCAGGAAATCGGCGACCTGTTCTATTGGGACGTCTTCCCCAAGGTCGAATCGAAGCCCGTCTTGATGGAGCGGCGCGTGGTGGAGAAGGTGATCGATGAGGACCAGTCGGCGCAGGCTGCAGGGATGCTGCAACTCCGTGGGAGTAACTGGGTGCTGACGGGCTATACCGATCGAGACAGCGTGGCCCATCAGGTGGGCAGCGGATGGGGCGACAGCAGGTACACCATCAGTTTCCTGGCCGACGGCACGATGCAGGGCAAGATCGGCGCCAACAGCATCGGGGCACGCTATCTTTTAAGCCCCTGGAAAGCCTGTCTCGCATCTGGTGACGGGCTCCGCTTCGTGGGCTGGTTCGCACTGACGGATGGCTTTACGACCTTAGTCTTGGAGACTGGCGCCGACGCCACTGACGCCTATTTCGGCAGCCACCTCTGGGAGATGGAGTTCTTCGATGTCAACGAGTATGATCTCACCCTTTCCGATTCCCGTGGCCAGAAGTTCTCCTTCCGCGACGCCTCGCTCTTCCGCGACGCCTCGCTGAAGTAGCCGCCTTTCTTGGTTATCATCCATGCGCAATAACAACGAGCCGTAATTTCCCTGCCCAGGATATTACGGCTCGTTGCCTTTGATATTACGTTTCGTAAGCTACTTGTTGCAATGCATTCTGAACTCATTGAGAAATTAAAAGCAGTCATAAGATGATGCATCTGTATGACTGCCCGAAAAAGTTTTGAAAAAATTAATGCGACTATGTTTTTATAAAACAAGTCCGAGAGAAAGGCTCAGCTCATTGATCTTGGCACTTTCACCAAAGTCGTTGAAGTCAAAGCCATAGCCGAATCCTACGAAGAAAGCGTCGTTGAAGCGGGCTTTCACACCAATCTGCATACCAGCCTGGAAGCGTTTGCATTTACCTTCATCGAAAAGGTCATAGCTTTCTTTGCTCCCTCTATGCTCTTCTTTGATTTCTCCCCACACATTGCCGCGGAACTTCACGCCCAGGTAGGGGTCGATATTGATTCTGGTGTTAGGAATCTGAAAATCATAAATCAGGTTGACGGGTGCCTTTATGGAAGCCCAGCGAATGTCTGTATCGTCTAATGAATATGTAGAATACTGTGCTCCGACACCCCACTCTAAGAACAAAGGAATGCTCTGGGTCAGGCTGATAGCATTCGTGTAGTTGAATGCGAATCCTGAGAAAGATTCAGAGTGCCCATCCGCACTAATGTTACTTGGGAGATACTCCACTCCTAAAGTGCTCCAACCTGTGTAAGTCTTTGTCTCCTCAATAACCATACGGGTTGTAGTAGCTGAGCGTGATGACACAATCTGTGCTTGGGCATTCAGACCCAGCAAGGCCATTGCGGCCATAATGATGAATTTTTTCATACGATTGACTTTATTACGATGTTAATACTATTCTTATTTCTTGATATGTGTGATGACAGCGCCTTCACGATCAGGGTCGTTTATTTTATCGAAACTGATGGCTCGGTCTACTTTCATCCATTCGAAATCTTTTTCTTCCATATTATGCCAGCTGTTTGGATTGAAGTTAGCAGGGAAACCCTTCATCTCGACCTCTGCGCCTTCAGGTGTTACTTCTATTTTAAATGTTGCAGCAACGACAGCGTCACAATTCCAGGCATCAGGTGCGTCAGAAGTTGCTTCATAGATAACACGACTTCGTAAATTATCATGAGATCCTCCCATAGCCTTATACTCTTCTATTGTATATGACCTTTTGAATTTCTTGCATGCTTGCCCTTTAGCTACGACCAAATCTACGACCAACGGTCTGACATAGCTTTTTGCCGTGACTTCAAGCATACGAGCCTGAGTATCTGAGATTCTCTCTGTCTTAATGACAGTCTTCTGAGCATTTACCCCTGCGATAAACAGCGTGAATGCTAACATAGTTAATACAATTCTTTTCATATTATTCACTTAATTATTTGTTAATTGTGGGCAAAGATAATGCAAATTAATTAATCAGCGTGCACAAGTGTATATCATGTTATAAGACGGCATTATCATAAATACTCATACGAAAGTGTATAAGTATCTTTTACAACCTGGAACGATATTCTTTGTAGTAGTAAGTAAAGAAATTATAGTGGAGCACAATAGATATTCTCAGTAACAGCTCTGCATCGATATTATTGCGCTTAAAGATGTCGTAAACGTTTTGACGGTTACAATTCAGTTTGTTGGCAAACCAGGTTACTGTTCGCTCTTGCTTTCTGAATTCCTTTTCTATTAATGCTCCAATGTGCATAAGGCATCTGTAGCCTGTGGTGACTCCCCAGTCACAGATAGTTAATGATTTTACTGCTAATCATAAAAAAGCGTGGGAGTCAATCCTTGTTACTCGTCCCACTCCAAGAGGCTCTGGCATCGCCCAACTAGTCGGTGACGAGCAACGCCGAAGCCCACGCGATATGCAGATACCTTGTGGATAAGGTATTACACACCCAATGAGCATCACCCGTTGCTTTGTTTTTGACTAGTTGTTTGGAACTGCCAGATTCCTTGGAGTCAAAAGACAAAGCGTAAGATAACGCCTTCCTATAAATTAGGTCCCCACCCCACTCCGCTTCGGCTCATTGGCTTTCTGCTTCAGAGAGTAAAGACGGGACAAAGATACGAAAAGTTTCTGAAACGACAAAGGATTTGGGAAAATAATAACGTGAAAAACTATTTTATGGAGAAAAAAGCGAAGAAATGTTTGGAAGATAAAGGAAAAGTTCCTATCTTTGCAACGTGAAAGGAACCTATTTAGGATGAGAGCCCCGTTTGGTACGGCAAGCGACTCATTAAAATAGAAGCACTTTTAAACTCCACTTCTGATGGATAGCCCCGTTTGGTACGGCAAGCAAGGCCATTAAAGTGGAGTTCCTTTTTGTAACTCCCTAACATTGTTCTCAAAAGCATACTGGTCGATAATGGCGTAAGGTTTGTATGGGCCACCGTTCTTCATTTTACGCATCGCAAGTACAGTTCTTATTCCAATTTTTCTATCAAAGTAGGCAAAATATGCACTCTCTTCGTGTTTTCCTTCTTTTATCGTGCGCCAGCCTAGAAATTTGCTTTTTCGAAGAAATGAAGGAATATCCTTTGCCAAAGCATTTTTGATAGCATTAAACTTATTGTCACGGGATGCTTTACTAACTATGGTCTTCAAATCGGATTTCGTTATTTCAACATTCATCGTAATGCCATTAGTGATAGTAAAACGCAAAGGTTGATTCTTCAACGCTTCTGCTTGTAGGAGCACTTCTTGACGAAGCCGTTTACTTTCCTGATAATAATCGTTTATCGTTCGTTTCATAATAGTAAAGGTTGACAAAGCGTTAGATAACGCCTTCCTATAAATTAGGCCCCCACCCCGTCTAATCCGGACTGTTGCCATTTAGCTTAGGAATGAAGACGGGGCAAAGTTACGAATTATTTCCGAAAGAAAGAAGAAAGTAAAGGAAAAAATATGCAAATAGTATTATCTCACTCTCTTTTCAGATCAAATCATTGTACCTATTTAATCTAAAACAGCCATTGCGAAAAATGTCGTTGCGAAATTTTTCGCATAAGGAGAACAGCCTGTCTGAGAGAGGCTTATAGAAAGAAACGCCATTTGCCAGAGAGGGCTTGTAAAGGGGGGAGCGCTATTTGCCTGAGACGATCTTCTTGATGTCGTTGAGTTTGTTGAGGGCCTCGAGGGGCGTGAGGTTGTTCACGTCGAGGCCGAGGATCTCGTCGCGCACCTGGCAGAGTACGGGGTCGTCGAGTTGGAAGAAGGAGAGTTGCATGCCTTCGCGGGAGGAGGCGATCTCTGCCGTAGGCTTGCCCACGCTGCCCACGGAGGCATTGTCTGACTCCAGTTGCTTCAGGATGACGTTGGCGCGCTTCACGATGCTGCGCGGCATGCCTGCTATCTCTGCCACATGGATACCGAAGGAGTGCTCGCTGCCGCCCTTTTCGAGTTTGCGCAGGAAGATCACCTTGCCGTCGACCTCCTTTACCGAGACGTTGTAGTTCTTGATGCGCGGGAAGTTCTTCTCCATCTCGTTCAGTTCGTGGTAGTGGGTGGCGAAGAGGGTGCGGGGGTGGCCCTTGGCGTTCTCATGGAGGTATTCCACGATGGCCCAGGCGATCGAGATGCCGTCGTAGGTGCTGGTGCCACGGCCTAACTCATCGAAGAGCACGAGGGAGCGGCTGCTGACATTATTCAGGATGTTCGAGGCCTCCGTCATCTCCACCATGAAGGTCGACTCTCCTAAGGAGATATTATCCGAGGCTCCCACACGGGTGAATATCTTGTCTACCAGTCCTATCCTCGCGGCCTCTGCGGGTACGAAGCATCCTATCTGGGCGAGCAGCACGATGAGGGCCGTCTGTCGCAGCAGGGCTGACTTACCAGCCATGTTCGGACCCGTGATGATGATGATCTGCTGGCGCTCGTTGTCGAGCAGGATATCGTTGGGCACATAGCGCTCACCAAGGGGCAGCTCCTGTTCGATGACGGGGTGGCGGCCCTGACGGATGTCTATCACCTCCGTCTCATCAATCACAGGACGCACGTACTTATTCTCTTCGGCTGTCTTCGCAAACGAGAGGAGGCAGTCGAGGTGGGCGATGATATTGGCGTCGATCTGTATCTGGGGGATAAACTCCTGCATGCCAAGTATCAGGTCGTTGAAGAGTTTGGCCTCGAGTGAGAGTATCCTGTCCTCAGCCCCCAGTATCTTTTCTTCGTAC
>OCTW011569457.1_pt1 | contig 47607 bp, 43 predicted proteins | sample 1539671 | NCBI WGS metagenome assembly OCTW01 (sample SAMN02144230, study PRJEB22623) | gut metagenome | biome: sheep rumen | host: Ovis aries | place: New Zealand
GGACGGATCCGCTTCAGCTCGTGATCGCTGTGCGTTCCGAAGATTTTCTCACCAAATCCCATTTTTTACAGCATTCCCTTCTTCAAAGCAGTGCGCGCGCCGCAGCGGACACACTGAGCCATAATGTATTGATGATAGCACACTTCCCGCTGCTTGTCATCTTCCCGGGACTGCGGATAAAAAACACCGGAATGCCGCGGCATTCCGGTGTCACACGCCTTTGCGGCGCTGCTATGTATCGGTTCAATCAAGTTCCGGCTCGATCAGGCCGTAGGTGCCGCCCTTGCGCTTGTACACCACGTTCACCTCATCGGTCTCCCCATTGTAGAACACGAAGAAATTGTGGCCCAGCAGTTCCATCTGAACGCAGGCCTCCTCCGGGTCCATCGGCTTTACCGCGAACTTTTTGGTGCGGATGATCTTCACGTCATCCTGCTCGTCCGCATATTCCTTCTCGATGTACTCCTCGCGGAAATCCTCGGCATTCTGCTGTCTGTCGATGATCTTGTTCTTATATTTCTTAAGCTGCCTCTCAATGACCTCCTCCACCAGGTCTATCGAGACATACATGTCAGAGCTGGTCTCTTCGGCTCGGATGATCTTGCCCTTGACCGGGATCGTGACCTCGATCTTCTGATCCTCCCGGGTCACGGAAAGCGTCACATGCACCTCCGTCTCCGGCGCGAAGAATCTGTCCAGCTTTCCGAGCTTGCTCTCCACTGCCGAGCGAAGCCCTTCCGTGACGTCAATGTTTCTTCCAGTTATGATAAACCTCATGATGTCACACTCCTTTCACGTTAACTGTGAATTTATTATATCACATCAAGGCGTATAAACAAGCAGATTAGCCGATCGCCCGCTCCGCAAAATCCGCATATTTCCGCGCTTGTAAGTCCTTACGTCCATTTCTTTCCTGTCAGTATTCCCGACTCTTCAAGGCAGAAATATAAAGCCGCTGTCAAGTCTTTGTAAACAACTTCCGAAGATTTTCCGTTTTGAACAAATTCTGGATGCTCCCACAGGGTTTTTGGTTTTCCACTTTCTGCGTGTCCCCGGAATGTGGAAAAAGTGGATAACTCGGTTGAAAACTCATTTTATCTGTACTTTCGCATCCACACGCTGTCCACAGACGGCGCGTTCATTTCGCGTGTATAGTTTCCATATTCCGGAAGTTTTGTTCACATTGCACAAAAATGTAAATGTCAATGAAAAACTGTCCAAAGGCCGTAAATATTCCGGAAGCCGCATAAAATCTGCATCTTCCGGCAGTTGCATTGTAATGCTTTTTTGAGTATAGTTTAGGCATATTCACAGGGGAGGAAGCCATGTCAGAAAAAATAAACGCCGGGCAGAAAACGGCCGTCATCACCGGAGCATCCCGGGGAATCGGAAGAGCAGTGGCCCTGGCTCTGGCAGAGCAGGGGTATCGTCTTGGCCTGTGCTGCCGGAAAGATATCCGGAAGCTCAGAGAAGTTGAAAGCCGGGCACTCAATGCCGGAGCACCAAAGGTGCTGGTCAGGCAGGCGGACATGTCTGTGTACGAAGAGGGAACCGAATTCGCGGAAGCGGTTCTGCGCGAATTCGGACATGCGGACGTGCTGGTCAACAACGCCGGAATGAGCATCGTCGGCCTGTTTCAGGACCTGACGCCGCAGGACTGGAGAAAGATCACGGACACCAACATCGGTTCCGTGTACACAATGTGCCACGCGCTTCTGCCATCGATGATCCACCGCAAGGCTGGCCGCATCATCAACATCTCCTCGGTCTGGGGGAGTGTGGGCGGGAGCTGTGAGGTGGCATATTCCGCCACGAAGGGCGCCGTGAATGCGCTCACGAGGGCGCTCGGAAAAGAACTGGCGCCCAGCGGCATCGCCGTCAACGCCATTGCCTGCGGAGCCATCGACACTCAGATGAACACCGTATTCGGAAAGGAAGCCCTGGACGGACTCGCGCAGGAGATCCCGGCCGGGCGGATGGGGCGGCCGGAAGAAGTAGCGGATACCGTGCTGGCGCTTCTGGAGGCACCGCTATACCTCACCGGCCAGGTGATCACGCTGGACGGCGGCTGGACCTGACCCAGGTCACCTGTGTACGCAGGGCGCCATGCGTCTCACATGCCGTCAGGCGGATCGAGCTTTGCAGAAAATGTCCCCTCGTACTCACAAAACATCGTCTCTTCCACCTTGTGCACGGATACCGTCACATCTTTTTCCCGGTCAAACGAGAACACGAACGTGACACTGCCGATGCTGGTATCAATGATCTGCGCCCGGATGAGAAGAACGTGCGGGTCATGCCATCCGGCGCTCACCGCGCAGCGCTGGCCATACCCCGGGAATGTCTGAATATTGTTCTGGCCGAACGCGAAGAGCAGCTCGTGCTCCCCGGTCTTGTTCTCATACAAGAGCACGCCGGCGTCATCGCCAAAGGAAAGCCCGAACGACGTGATGCCGCAGGAATTCGGATCCGCCTTCCATCTGCGCCCGTTTATACTGTCGGTATACGAATCCGACGGCGCCCCGGGTATGCAGATGAGCTGGCGGGTCCTGGCGAAGTGTTCGAGCGCCGCCGCGGCAGTGGGCGCCTCCGGAAGCGGTTCGTCGCGGAGCTTCGGCCAGATGTACTCGTAGAACGCATCGAATATCAGTTGGGTGCCGCCGGAGCGCGCCTGTGTGTCCGCCGTAGTGACCATCAGCAGATCCTGATCCGGCCAGCACACCGCGAGCTGACCGCCCATCCCGTACATGCCGAACGCCCCGTGCGAAAAACGCCAGAACTGCCAGCCGTACCCCTGCATCTGCTCTTGTGTCATCCCCGTTGCGAAAGTGTCTGCGTGCTTGCGCATCGCCGCCTTCAGGTAGTCCGGCGGCAGCAGCTGCACGCCGTCCTCATCCCGCCCGTCGTGCGACACGACCCACAGGACGCGCAGAAGACTTCTTGGCGTCATCATCAGTCCGGAGCCGCCCATGGACACGCCCTGCGGGTCCGTGAGGACAAATGCGTCCTTCCCGGCGCCGAGCCGGTTAAGGAATCTCCCGCGCAGAAATTCGATCAGCGGCTGACCGGTCATTTTTTCTACCAGTGCGCCGAGCACGTGCGTGCTGCCCGTGTCATAGTGGAAATTCATGCCCGGGCGGTGATCCGGACGGGTTGTGAAAAAAGAGCCCACCCAGTTGGTCACGCCCTCCGCCTTGTACGTCGTCTCGTCAAAGCATGTGCGCATCGAGAGCATCTGCCGGATCGTCAGTTCTCCCATATACGGGAACGGTCCGGAAGCAGAAGTATACTCCGGAAAAAAGCGGGCGATCTTATCGTCAAGGCGGATGCGCCCGTCCGCCACCAGGAGTCCGATTGCCAGCGATACAAACGATTTCGTGATGCTGAACATCCTGTGCGGCGTCGTCTGTGTGTACGGCCCGTAGTACACTTCCGCCACGAGGGAGGTGTGCCGCATCAGAAGAAAGGAATGGATCGGAATGCCCTTATCCTCCAGCGCCATGAGCATGTTTACAACCGCCATGCTGGGAATCCCCTGGGACTCACAGCTCACATGATCCAGAAAACTTTTCTGCATGCTTTTTCCTCTCTTTACTTTCGCACGTTTCTTCCGCAAAAACCGTATCTGAATTATAGCACGCTCCCGGGGCGAATAAAAAACAGATCCTTCAGGACGCACACCGCATGGAAATGCTATAATAGGGTACTCATGCCGGGGCGCGGCAGCGTTTCCGGCATCCTGCATCTTTCAGGCGCATCTGTCAGCATCGGAGGGATTTTAATGTCTGAATCGGATTTTAAAAACGAAAAACAACAGCGCGCCAGGCTGGGGCAGAAAGCCGGAATGACCGGCATAGCGTTCAACTGCATGCTGTTTCTTTTTAAGCTCACCGCGGGGCTTTTGTCCCACTCCATGTCGATTGTGTCGGACGCCGTCAACAACCTGACCGATGCCGGATCGTCCCTGCTCACGATTTACGGCTTCCGCCTCGCCATGAAGCCGGCTGATGAGGAACATCCTCTGGGGCACGGCCGCTTCGAGTACATCACGGGGCTTCTGATCTCCGTCATCATACTGCTGGCCGGATTTGATCTGCTGCGCTCCTCCATCTCTGACATTCTGACGGGATCGGAGGCGCCGGACATATCGGCCATGTCCTTTGCCGTGCTTGCCGTGTCCATCGCTGTCAAGTTCTGGATGTCGCACTTCTACCGCAGCACCGGCAGGAAACTCGGCAGCACGGCGGTGGAAGCAGCGGCGGCAGACTCTCTGTCAGACTGCGCCGTGACCGGAGTGGTCCTGCTGTCCGCTATTTTAAACGCGACTGCCGGCATCGACATTGATTCCTGGGCGAGCCTCATCGTGTCCGCCTTCATCCTCTGGTCCGGCTGGAAGGAGCTGATGGAAACCGCAAGGCCGCTGCTGGGCGGCCGGCCGTCTGACGAGCTGGTCCACGCCATTCTTTCCTCCGTCATGGAAGATCAGAAGATCCTGGGAGTTCACGATCTGGTCATCCACGATTACGGCCCGGGCAGGGAATTCGCCACGATGGACGCGGAACTCCCGGACAGTCTGTCCTTCCGGGAATCGCATCTGATTGTAAATGAGGCGGAGCGCCGGGTCGAGAGCGTGACGGGCGTGGAGACGACGATCCACGCGGACCCGGTGCGCATCGGCGACGCGAAGAACGATGAGACGGAGCGGCTCATTCGAAATCTTCTGGTCATCGTCGATCCCGGAATGACGATGCACGATTTCGAGATTCAGGAGGCAGATGGAAAGCAGACTCTCACCTTTGACGTCGTGCCCTCCCCCGCCAACCAGACTCCTCCGGCACAGCTCCGGGAGAAACTGAAACGGGTAATCGCCAGCCGGCTTCCGGGCGTGGAGCTGGTGATCCGCATCGATCCTTTCAGCGTGCGGTAAATCACTTCATGAACTGATCGATTGCCTTGTTGAGCTCATCAAGTTCATGGCGGTCATTCTCGCGGATGGCGTCCACGATGCAGTGGGATATATGTTCCTTGAGCAATTCTTTGCCCGCGTTGTCCACCGCCGCCCGCACAGCCGAAAGCTGCAGGAGGACTTCCGAGCAGTCTCTGCCGGAGTCCAGCATTCCGCGGACCGAGTGAAGATGTCCCTCGGCCTTCGCAAGGCGCAGGGAGATCTTCCGGATCACTTCCGGATCATGCGTGTGGGCGTGATCTGTGTGCGCGTGTTCTTTTCCTTCGTGTGTGTGCTCTTCCTGCATGGTAAATCCCTTCCTCGTAAAATCCCTTCTCACCGTCCGGGTGGATTCCGGACTATCACCGGTTAGAAACGTGCGCCGCCGGGCGCACCACAAGCAAAGAGGCCGGGGAAGGCATCTGCCCTCTCCGGCCCGTCTATTCCGGATTACCAGTATCATTCCCCGATATCTTGTTCGTTCTTCGGCGTATAGTCTCTGTCAAGCGCTTTCGGATCGGACACATCCATGTTGATCGCCTCGCTTGTCATCGCGGCAGCTACGCCTCCGCGGCTTGTCTCCGGGCCGATGCAGGGATCCGCTTTGGGCACCGGCTTTTTGCGCGGTCTGTCATCCGGCTTTATCGCGTCGCCGATTCCCATTGCCTCGCCGGCAACCCCCAGCGTCTCCACCACCTTGGTGATGTCGGACGGCATGAAGATCTTCGTGGACCGGCCGTCCGCAACATCCTTCAGGGCCTGAATTCCCTTGTACTTCAGGACGCCGTCGGAGATTTCGGCGGCATTGAGCATTTTGATACCGTCCGCCTCCGCCTCGTAGACAAGCTGAATCGACTTCGCACGGCCTTCTGCCAGCGCCACCTGCGCGTCACGCTCCGCCTCCGCGGCCAGGATCTTGGCGCGCTTGTCGCCTTCTGCTCTGGAAACGACCGCCTCCTGGTGCGCCTGCGCCTCCAGGACCGTCTGGCGCCTCTCGCGCTCGGCGCGCATCTGCTTGGTCATGACCTCCTCGATCTCCTTCGGAGGCTGAATATTCTTGATCTCAACGCGGGTCACCTTGATGCCCCACGCGTCCGTCGCCTGATCCAGAACCTGCTGCATCCTGGCGTTGATGGACTCGCGCGACGTGAGCGTCTGATCCAGCTCCATATCGCCGATGATCGAGCGCAGCGTCGTCGCCGACAGATTCTGCAGGCCGGCCATCGGATTCTCGACCCCGTAGGTGTAGAGCTTCGGGTCAAAGACCTTCATGAACACAACCGAGTCGATCTGCATCGTCACATTGTCCTTCGTGATGACAGGCTGCGGCGGGAAATCCAGCACCTGCTCCTTCAGCGACACCGTGCGCACGATCCGCTCGATGAACGGGGTCTTGATGTGAAGCCCCGCATTCCAGGTCGTCTTGTACTTTCCCAGTCGCTCGATGACAAATGCATGCGCCTGCGGCACGATCCGGATATTCGTGAAGACCAGGATCAGCACAAAGACAATGATAATTGCCAGTATTACCAGTCCCATAGTTTTCCTCCCCCCTTGCAAGGGCTTTACGGTTGCTTACTCATGTCGGTCCGAATCACCTGATCCCGCAGCTTCAGAACCAGACTGGGCGATACGGAAAGCTCGTCGATTCCCATCTTCAGGAATGTCCTGGTCAGCTGCGGATCCGCCCCCAGCTCGCCGCAGATGCCGATCCACTTGCCGTACTTGTGGGCGCTGTCCGCCGCCATCTTAATGAGCTTCAGGACGGCCGGATGATGCGTATCCAGGAACGGGTCCAGCTTGCGGTTCACCCGGTCGATCGCCAGCGTGTACTGCGTCAGATCATTGGTTCCGACGCTGAAGAAGTCGACTTCCTGTGCCAGATCGCCGGCAATTAAAGCCGCTGCCGGCGTCTCGATCATGATGCCGAGCTCCACGTCAGGCTTGTAGGGGATGCCGTCAGCCTTGAGCGACGCCTTCACTTCCTCGCAGATCTGCCGGATCTTTCTGACTTCTGCGACCGATATGATCATCGGGAACATGATAGAAATGTTACCATACATCGCCGCCCGGTACAAAGCCCGCAGCTGCGTCCTGAAAATCTCAGGCCTTGTCAGGCAGATGCGGATCGCCCGGTAGCCGAGCGCCGGGTTCTCCTCGTGCTCAAGGCCAAAGTACGCGCACTGCTTGTCCGCGCCGATGTCAAGTGTGCGGATGATGACCTTCTTGCCGGCCATATTCTCCGCAACCTGCTTGTACGCCGCAAACTGCGTCTCCTCACTGGGGAAATCCTCACTCTGCAGGTACAGGAACTCGCTGCGGAAAAGTCCGATGCCCTCGGCGTCATTCTCCAGGACTTTCGCGACATCGGCCGGGCTTCCGATGTTGGCGAAGATCTTGATCTTCTGCCCGTCAGCTGTCACGCTCTCGCGCCCTTTTAGCTGTGCCAGAAGCGCCTTGCGCTCATCGTATCCCTGCTTGATTTTTCTGTACTTCTCCAGCGTCTCTTCGTCCGGGTCGATGATGACCTCACCGGACGCGCCGTCCACGATGGCAGTCTTCCCGTCCGCTTCTTCTGTCAGGCCCGCGCCGAGTCCGATGACCGCCGGGATGCCCATGCTGCGCGCCAGAATGGCGGTGTGCGAACTGGACGACCCCTGCTGCAGGATAAAGCCCATGACCTTGCTCTTGTCCAGCTGCACCGTCTCTGACGGCGCCAGGTCGTCAGCCGCGATGATATAGCGGTCGTCAGCCAGTTCATTGTCCTTCCCGGCGCCGCTCAGGATCCGCACGAGCCGGTCCGAGATGTCCTTCACGTCCGCCGCGCGGCCCCGCATGTACTCGTCATCCATGGCCAGGAACATCGACGAGAAATTGTCCGCCGTCGTGCCGATCGCGTACTCGGCGTTGATCTCCTGGGTGCGGATGATATTTTCCACAGACTCTGTGTAATCCTGGTCCTCCATCATCATCTGATGCACTTCGAAGATCGCCGCGTCCGCCTCGCCCACCGACTTCAACGCCTTTTCGTGAAGCTCCTGAAGCTGCCGCAGGCCTTCCGCCTGGGCTCCGTGAAAGCGCTCCACCTCGGCCTTAGTATCGTCCACATGATACCGTTTGATCACGCTTCTGGCTCTGCGGTAGAAATGAATCTTCCCGATGCAGACGTCATTGAAGACGCTCTTCCCCTTCAGTCTCATCATATGCGGCTGCCTCCCACGAGCTGAATCTCTATATAAACTATAGCAAAAAAGCTCGCCATGGTAAATATCCGGTTTGCGGGAGGCTGTCAGATTTTACGAGGCGGTACATATCCCTGGAAAGGCTTAAACGCTCAGCTTCTTCTCCATCAGGTAACTTCCGAGAAGGAAAAAGATCACGATACAGGCTGCGTCCATACAGATGAAAGCTGCAAACTGAAGCGCTTCGGGCACCGCCGCCGCGACATGCCCGCTGAGGCTGATAAACGCGGCGAAAAGAATGATAAATATCAGAAGTGCAAACCAACCGCCGCCTTTCCGTCCGTTCAGAACGGTCGACTGCACAATCTCCGCAAAGTAAAGTTCCATGAGAACCAGAAGGACAAAGCCGTACGCCGTGCCGATGATCTCTGCCGCCTTAAGGGCAAGGTCCGGCATGGAAAAACCGCTGTCGCCAAGTGAAGACAAAAGAGCGCTCAGCAGTCCCTCTGTGGATCCGGAAGCACGGTAGATGACACCTGCGTCCACGCAGGCGAAAAGTCCCGTAACCGCTCCCTGCACAATCAGCCAGATGATGGCTGTGAGAATCTTGGCGCCGAGAATGCTCTTCGGGCTTCTCGGCGTCAGAAACAGCATGTAACTCTGCTTCGTGTTGAGTTCCCGGTACAAAAGATCCGCGCTCTGAGATGGGGCCAGGAGAATTCCCGCTGCCGAAGAGCAGAGCAGGATCATACATCCGGTCAGAAGGACATTTTCCGCCCGAAGTATAGTTCCCAGAAGAAACGCACCTTCTCCGGCTGCCGCGATGATGAGAATTACCAGATTTAAAAACCGGGTCTTCCGGAATTCATATTTTAACAGTTCTCTCATAGAATACCTCATTCCTTTTACTCGTTCACTGCATCAGCTGCCGGTAGCGGTCCGCAAGCGACAGTCCTGCCTGATCTCTGAGATCTTCGGTGTCCCGGATCTCCAGGATTTTCCCGTGCCGGATGAAAACCGCCGTGCTCGCGATGGACTCCACCTCTTCCACCAGGTGGCTCGAGATCACAATGGCCGCATCCGGCGTCATCGCGCCGATCACGGCATCCAGTACCTGATCCCTTGCCACCAGATCAATGCCGTTAAGCGGCTCGTCAAGAAGATAGACCGACGCGTAACGCGACATCGACGCCGCCAGGCGCAGCTTCGCGTTCATTCCCGAGGACAGATCCCGCACGCGCGCGTCCGGCGCCAGATCAAGCCTGGCCAGCATTTCCTTAAACTTTTCCGTGTCAAAATCCTCGAAGAAATCCCTGTAATACGTGCCGACATCCGCGACCCGCATCCAGTTGTAAAAGTAGGACTCCGTCGGCATGTAGGAGATCTTTTTCCGGCTATTAATGCCGACCGGCTCTCCGTCCAAGTACACATCTCCGGAGGTTGGCTTCGTGAGTGTCGCGGCGATCTTCATCCAGGTCGTCTTGCCGCTGCCGTTCGGCCCGAGGAGCAGGTACGTTTTCCCCGGCTCGACGGCAAATGAAATATCATCGACAGCTGTTTTGGAGCCGAATTTTTTTACCAGATTTTTTGTCTCAAGCATCTGTTTTTCCCTTTCCGTTTCCTGTATCTTCTTTTGTCTGTTCTTCCGGTCCGTCCCAGGCAGCGAGGATTTTCAGGAGTTCCTTCCTTTCAAATCCCAGTCCCCTCATCTCCCGGACATACTGCGCGGTGTATCCGTCTGCCATCTCGCGAAGCATCGTGCCTTTGAGCTGCGGATCATCGCGCACATAGGTCCCCATGCCGCGGCGGGTTTCCGCCACCCCCTGCGCCTCAAGCACCTGATAGACCCTCGCGGCCGTGTTCGGATTGATCCGGTAACGGACCGCCAGATCCCGGCAGGACGGAAGCTTGTCCCCGGGATGTACCGTCCCGGAGGCAATTTCTCTTTTAATATCTGTCACAACCTGCTGATAAATCGGCAGGGAAGCGTCAAACTGCATATCGGCTCCTTTCTCATGCCGTATTAGTGAACTATCTATATAGTACACTAAGATAATGAAATGTCAACTCAAAATTCAAGCTCTCAAAGACTGTTTTTTTTGTGTAAATATATTGACATTCTCTTGAATCTGTAACACTTAAATTATATAATTTTTATAGTAATTGCAGGAAAACGCATCGTGATTGTCAATTCATGCACTTTAGTAACCCAAGTCATTTTATCGTTAAGGGGGAAACTCTATGCACTGTAACACAGAAGTCTTTGTCACCATGAATGCGCTTCTCTTCGGTACTGTCCTGCAGGCTCTCCGGCGGGAGAAGATCCCCTATGACACAAGGCAGGTGCCGACGGGGATCAGCAACCGCGGGGGCAACATGGCAGGGGGCTTAGGCGAGTGCGCCAATTTCAATGTTTTATTCTACGTATATGTTCCGAAAAAAATGAAAGAACAGGCTCAGGAAGCAATCGCCAGTGCCCAGCACGAGTTCAGTAATCAGCGTTATTAAAACGGCCGGCCACGAGAGGCATCTTCCTCTCGCAGCCGGCCGTTCCGGTATCGTATTATTCCATTATTTCTGTACGAACTCCGCGATCGGATCCGCCGACTGATAGCCCATGCGGTAGAGGTCCTTGATGGCCTCTTTATCCTGGGTCAGTGTCTTCATGCGGCCTGTCGAGTACGGAGCTATGATGAGGACTCTGCCTTCTTTTTCGCAGCGTTTGCACAGATCCAGCTGCTCATTGTAGAGCCTTGCGCGCTGGCGCAGATCCTCGGCGGACTTCGGGAACTTTCTGAGTCCGAGCGCCATGCGGCGGTCAGCGGTGTCCGTGCGGTAGAAATTGCGCGGTTTCGTCAGAATGACAACGACCTTGTCGCAGCCGTCGTCGAAGGCCTTCTGAAGAGGAATCGGATCGGACAGCCCGCCGTCAAAATAGAAGCGTCCCTTCACCGGATACGGGCGGTCGATCACCGGAACGCAGCAGGACGCCTTGACGATGCCGTAGTTGTCCTGCTTCATGTCCGCCTTTGTGAAGTAATGCGGCCTGCCGGTCCTGGCATCCGTCGCCACCACGACCATCTGCCGGTCGGAGGCTGCAATCGCCTCATAGTCCAGAGGATACTCGCCGTCTGCATTACTCAGGGTGCTGTAGATATAGTCCAGGTTCACATAATATCCGCGCTTCAGGAAGTTGGACCAGCCCATATACTCGCGGCGGAACCCGTAATCCGTATAGAACTTGTAGTTGCGCCCCGCCTGCCCGGCGACATAGGACGATACATTGGCGGCACCGGCGGAAACACCCGCGCAGTAGTCGAAATTGATCTGGTGCTGCATGCAGTAATCCAGCACACCGGCTCCGAAGGCACCCCTCGTGCCTCCGCCCACATCGATGACTCCGATCATAGTTTTCCCTTTTATCTGGCCTGATACTTTCCGGCCGTCTTTAGTCTTGCCATGGCGCGCGCCATCGCGGCGCGGTTCATGTGGTACTCCACGATACTCTGCTTGTTGACCATGCGCTCGCGAGCCCGCTCCAGGGCCTCCTGGGCACGGTACACGTCGATCTCCTCCGGTCTCTCACAGGAGTACACGATCATCGTGACTACGTTGTCCTTCACCTCGACAAAGCCATGCGAGACCGCCGCCGTGCGCCACTGTTCATCGCCCGGAAGCTGGTAGCGCATCGTTCCGTTCTGAACCGCCGCCGTCATGGTTTCGTGGTGGGCGAGAACCTCGATGTCTCCCCGAAATCCGGGGAAGATCAGCTTCTCACAGGGTCCGTCATAGAATTTCCTGTCGCAGCAAAAGACCTTGAAGGTAAATTCTGCCATTGCTAAAAGAGCCTCACTTCAGTTGTTCCGCTTTTTTCTTCGCGTCCGCGATGGTGCCGACATTGAAGAACGCCGACTCCGGGACATCATCGAGTTTTCCGTCCAGGATTTCCTTAAAGCCCTCGACCGTATCCTTTACGCTCACATACACGCCGGGAACGCCGGTGAAGTTCTCCGCCACGAAGAACGGCTGCGAGAGGAATCTCTGAACCTTGCGGGCGCGGTACACCAGCTTCTTGTCCTCATCGGAGAGCTCATCCATCCCCATGATGGCGATGATGTCCTGCAGTTCCTTGTAGTGCTGCAGGATCTCCACGACGCGCCTTGCCGTCTCGTAGTGCTCTTCGCCCACAATGTCCGGTTCGAGGATGCGGGAGGAAGAGGCAAGCGGGTCGACGGCCGGGTAGATGCCCTGCTCGACGATCTTTCTGGAAAGAACGGTCGTCGCGTCCAGATGGGTGAATGTGGTCGCCGGGGCCGGGTCTGTCATATCGTCGGCCGGCACATAGACAGCCTGTACGGAGGTGATGGATCCGTTCTTCGTCGAGGCGATCCGCTCCTGCAGCGCGCCCATGTCGTTGGCCAGAGTCGGCTGATAGCCGACGGCCGACGGCATGCGCCCGAGCAGGGAGGACACCTCTGATCCAGCCTGCACGAAACGGAAGATATTGTCAATAAACAAAAGTACATCTCTGTGCTCTACATCGCGGAAATACTCGGCCATGGTGAGCCCCGTCTCCGCCACGCGCATGCGGGCCCCTGGCGGTTCGTTCATCTGTCCGAACACCAGCGCCGTCTTGTCAAGCACGCCCGATGCCTTCATTTCTTTCCAGAGATCATTGCCCTCGCGCGAGCGCTCGCCGACACCGGTGAAAATCGAGTAGCCGCCGGCTTCGCTCGCGACGTTGTGGATCAGTTCCTGAATCAGCACGGTCTTGCCGACGCCGGCGCCGCCGAACAGGCCGACTTTGCCGCCCTTTGCGTACGGGGCCAGCAGGTCAATGACCTTGATGCCGGTCTCGAACATCTCAGCGACCGGACTCTGGTCCGTGAATGGCGGAGCCTGCCGGTGGATCTCCCAGTGCTGCTCTCCTTCCAGATTTTCTCCGCCGTCAAGCGTGTGCCCCAGCACGTCAAACAGGCGGCCGAGGGTCTTGTCTCCGACCGGAACGGATATTCCCTTTCCCGTCGCCGTCACGGCCATATCGCGGGAGAGGCCTTCGCTGGGGGCAAGCATGATGCAGCGGACGATATTGTCCCCTGTCTGCTGCGCCACTTCCATGACACAGGTGCGGCCGTCCAGATCCACGGTCAGAGCTTCCTGAATGTGAGGGAGCTGCCCGGCCGGGAACTGCACGTCCACCACCGGTCCGGACACTGCCGCTATACGGCCGACAGATGTCTTTTTCTCATCCATTTGTCATATCCTCATTCCTTACTTGTGTTCGCTGCGGTACGCTCTGGCACCGGCCGCGACTTCCGTGATCTCCTGGGTGATAGCCCCCTGGCGGACACGGTTGAAGCTCACCGAAAGACCCGCGAGCATGTCCTGTGCGTTGTCCGTCGCCGCCCGCATGGCTTTCATCCGTGAGTTTTCCTCGCTGGCCACCGACTCGACCAGCGCGCCGTAGACGAAGCCGCAGATATAATTGTAGATCACCTGATGCAGCACGCGGTGGGGATTGGGAAGATACAGCGCGTTCTCGGAGTAGTACTCCTGACCGTGCGGCTCTTCTTCGGCCTGTTCCAGGTTCGGATTCGCTCTGTCCAGGTCTCTTCGCTTGTCGTCATCGACATCCGACGGAATGAACTGGTCGGGGTCGATCGGGATCATCGGGTGGATCTGCGTTTCCATGCGCATGGTGTTGACCATGCGGGTGTAGATCATCGTGATGCCGCTGATCTGGCCGCTGACGTAAGCCTGAATCAGTTCCTCCATGATGAGCCTGGAGCGGTGCATGTTCGGAGAGACGCTGGTGTAGTAGAAGTCAGCGACCGGATATCCCTTCGCCGTCAGGTACTGCCGTCCCACCTCGCCGATTACATAAAACCGGTACTTCGGAAGATTCTTCACATACCGTTCCGCGGTCTTCAGCACATCCATGTTGAAGGAACCGCACATGCCCTTGTCGCCGGTCATGACGATGACCGCCAGCGGGGCATCTGCATTTCTTCTCGGGGAGTCCGTGAAATACATGCTGTCAATATGCGGGAAATGGTACAGAATCTTGCCGATTTCCTTCTGGAGTGCGTAGAAGTACGGCTCGCTGTTCTTTAAGTTTTTTCTGGCCTTCTGCATCTTGATGGAAGAGATCATGTACATGGCTCTCGTGATCTTCATCGTGTCATTGATGCTTTTGATCCTGTCGCGGATTTCCTTTTCACTTGCCATATCAAGCCTTGTCTTCTGCCTGCCTGAACTGCCCGCAGGCATCCAGGATGGCAGCCTTCAGCGCGTCGTCAAGCGTCCCGCCCGTCGTGATCCGCTGCAGGAGAGAAGCCTGCTGCGAGTCAAAATACGCCAGGAGCTTCTGCTGCTCCTGCTTGACAGATGCCGGCGGATACGCGTCAAAGACGTGGCCGGTTGCCGCCACGAGCGTGACAACCTGCTGCGCCATGGAAAGCGGTGAGCCGTCCCGCTGTTTGAGCAGTTCCATCAGGCTTCTCCCGTATGACAGCTGCCGTTTGGTGGCGTCATCCAGGTCCGACGAGAACTGGGTGAAGACCTCCATCTCGCGGTACTGGGCGAGATCGATGCGGATAGAGCCGGCGGCTTTCTTCATCGCCCGGGTCTGCGCCGCGCCGCCCACACGGGACACGGAAAGTCCCACATTGACCGCCGGGCGCTGTCCAGCGTTGAACAGATCCTCTTCCAGATAGATCTGGCCGTCGGTGATGGAGATGACATTGGTCGGAATATAGGCCGAAACATCGCCGGCCTGTGTCTCGATGATCGGAAGCGCCGTGATGGAACCGCCGCCCGCCTCCTTCGTGAGTCGGCTGGAGCGCTCCAGCAGGCGGCTGTGCAGATAGAACACGTCGCCCGGGTACGCCTCACGGCCGGGGCTCCTGCCAAGCAGCAGGGAGATCGCCCGGTAGGCCACCGCGTGTTTGCTCAGGTCGTCGTACACGATCAGCACGTCGCGCCCGCTGTACATGAAGTACTCCGCAAGGGCCGTTCCCGCGTAGGGGGCAACGTATTGTCTGGAGGCCGTCTCCGCAGCGGTTGCGGCCACGACGATGGTGTAGTCAAGTGCGCCCTTCCTGCGGAAGTTCTCCACGATCTGCGCGACAGAGGATTCCTTCTGGCCGATGGCCACATAGATGCAGATGACGTTCTTCCCCTTCTGGTTCAGGATCGTGTCCGTCGCTATCGTGGTCTTGCCGGTCTGGCGGTCACCCACGATCAGCTCACGCTGACCGCGGCCGATCGGGAACATCGAGTCGATCGCGAGGATACCTGTCTCCAGCGGGACGCTCACCTGCTCGCGCTCGACAATGCCGGGGGCCGGGAATTCAACCGGCCGGTAGCCGGATGTGTCCTGAATCTCCCCTTTTCCGTCGATGGGCTCGCCGAGCGCATTGACCACCCGGCCGAGGAATCCCTCGCCCACGGGAATGCCGGCGATCTGCCCGGTGCGGACGACCTTGTCGCCCTGCATGACATTCCGGTCGCTGCCGAACAGTATGACGCCCAGCTCGTCCGGCCGGATATCCTGCACCATGCCCTTCACGCCGCTCTCAAAGCAGACGATCTCACCGTAGAACGCGTGATCCGCTCCGGTGACGACCGCGATATTGTCGCCCACGCTCTTCACCCGGCCGACTTCCGCGCCCGTCGCCTTCAGCTTGAAGTCCGCGACATCATCATTCAGTTTTACCAGAAAGCTTTCACCGACAGCCGGAGACTTGCCGGCCTTGTTGACAGCCAGAACAGAGTCCGCGAACTGCGCCACTCTTCCCTTCCGGCTCCAGTCGTACTCCCGGCCGCCAACGCGCAGGATGAATCCGCTTTCCAGCGATTTGTCCTCTATCAGTTCCAGCTCTTGCCTGTGTCCCGCATTCCGGTCGACGAATTCCTGAATCTTCTCAAGCTGCCTGTCGTCCGGCCGGGTCACATACAGAAGCTGGGCCTGCCCTTCTTCTCTGTCAGTACTCAATCCTTTTCACCTGTTTCGCGAATGAATTCATCGTAAAGGCGGGAATCCACATCCGGCCCCGTCTGTTTTGCCGTGATCCGGTCCGCCGCCTCGACTGCCAGCTGGGCCACTTCCTTCTCGGCCTGCTTCATCATGTCGTCGCGCTTCTTCTGAATCTCGTCCTCAGCCGCCGCCTGCATGGTCTTCGCCTTCTCGCCGGCTTCCCGGACGATACTCTGATACTCGGCGTCCGCCTTTTCAGCCGCCTCTTTCAGCAGATCGGCCTGTTTCCGGCGGGTTTCGGCCTCCAGCTGCGTGAGCTTTTCCTGCTGCGCCTTTGCTGCCGCCGTGGCATCGCTGGCCTTCTGGAACTGCTCGTCGATACTCTTCTGTCTCTGCGCAAGAATCTTGTCGACCCTGCCGAACAGGAACTTGCGCATCAGGACGTACAGAATCAGCAGATTGATCACGGTGCCGATGATCGTCACCAAATCAAGCTTTAACATCTCTCACTGTCCTCCTGCTTCCGGGATCATCCAAGCATCAGGATTATCAGAAGTGCAATGACGAATCCGTAGATGGCCGTCGCCTCCGCGAGTGCGCATCCGAGAATCAGGGTCGAGCTGATCTTACCCTGTGCCTCCGGCTGTCTTGCGACCGCCTCGGTCGCCTTTCCTGTCGCGATGCCGATGCCGATACCGGCTCCCAGTGCTCCGAGAACTGCCAGTCCTGCTCCAAGTGCTATCATTTTAAATTACCTTCCTTCCAGATTAGTCAATTGCATCCTGAATATACAGACCTGTCAGGAATACGAAAACGTACGCCTGAAGGATGCCGTCAAAAAGATCAAAGTACAGACTCAGGACGGCCGGAAGAACATACGGCACGACCATCTTGATGAGTTCCATGATGACGAAGGAACCCAGAACATTGCCGAAAAGACGCATGCACAGTGACAGAGGCCGCGTGAAGACCTCCAGGATATTGATCGGTGTCACGATCGCCACCGGCTTTGTGAAACTCTTCAGCCAGCCCTTTACTGTCCTGGCGCGGATGCCGGCCGCCTCAACCAGGACAATGCTCATGAGCGCCAGCGATGCCGTCACGCCCAGATCCTTTGTGGGGGATTTGAATCCGAAGATCCCCGCGATATTGGAGAGTGCCAGGTACAGCAGCACCGTGAGCAGATACGGCACGTAGCACTTTCCCTTTTCTCCAACCACATTGCCGATGAGCGTCTCGAGCTTCGTCACCAGAAACTCGGCAAATGCCTGACGCTTCGAGATGTGGTCGATCTTCATGTCATGGGTGAGCCACAGCGCCAGTATGACCAGAATGGCCATAATCCCCCATGTCACGACAAGCGATTCCGGAATGGCAATACCGTCGAATACCGGGATGGTGAAGACATCATCCACATTCAGCTCAGCCTTGATCGCCTGACTCAGACTGTTCACACTCAGCAGCTCCTTTCTATCGGTATAGATGCACCGACTTATTTGATTATTACTGCAATTGCCAGCATTTGTCAAATTGGCCGGCCCGCGTGTTCAGAAAAAGTGCACAAAGTCGCCCGGGCCGATTTGTCGCCTTTTTAATGCGGCGCGCCGCTGCCGGGCGCACCGCAAGGCTTTTCGGGCACGTGCCAGTCCGCCTTCCCGTCACAGATCCGCCCCCTGAAAGGCAAGGCGGGACCCTTTTTCACCGTCGCCGCTGAAATTCTTGCTGACGGATATCTGATACGGGATCATACTCTGCAGGGCGTCGACGTGGGAGATCACGCCGACCATGCGGTCCGAGCGGGCGAGATCATTCAGAATGCCGACCGCCAGGCGGATGGCATCCGGGTCCAGAGTCCCGAATCCCTCGTCGATGAAGAGGGCTTCAATGCGGGCGCCTCCCTGCTCCTGCGCCACGTCAGACAGCCCCAGCGCCAGGGCCAGAGCCGCCTCAAACTGCTCGCCCCCGGACAGCGTGCTGACACTGCGGCTCTTTCCGGAGTACAGATCCAGGATGGAGAGGTCAAGGCCGTGGAATCCGCCGCCGGATACGTCCGTCTCTCGGCGAAAATAGTAGGCGCCGCCGCTCAGGCGCGACAGCCTTCGGTTGGCCCGGTCCACCATCCGGTCAAACCAGACCTGCTGCACATACGTCTCAAGGCTGAGCTTGTCCGCTCCGCCTCCGCCCGCCGCCCGGGAGAGCGGCGCAAGCATGTTCAGGCGCTGTCTCTGGCTCTCCAGGAGTGCCGACAGGCGTCGCAGATCCGTCAGCACTCCGTCATTCGTGGCTTGCCAGCTGATGAGCACCTGCATCTGCTGCTCTTCTTCCTTGATTCTTTCTGCATTCTTACGGAGTGCCTCTGTGTCCGGCGCCAGGTCCGGCTTCTCCTTGCCCGCAAGGCGCTCACGGTATTCCTGCGCGCGCCCCAGGACCGCGGCCAGAGCCTCGCCCGTCCTGGCGGCGTCACTTCTGGCATGCTCCAGTGCCGCCTCCTGTTCTCGTACCATGGCGTCCAGCTGTTCCGTGCGGCGCCTGGCCTGTGTCAGACTGTCAAAGGCAAGGCCTGCGGCGATGGCACCGCGCTCTGCCTTTGCTGCCGCCACCAGGCTCTGCGCGGCAGAAGTCCCGCCTTCCGCCTCCTGAAGACGAGCACGCAGCGCATCCAGATTCTGCCGCTGCTTCTCCGTCTCCTGCCTGAGAGCCAGCAGCCGGTTTCTTCTGAGCTCCTGCCTCTTTTTATCGCGCTCTGCCGTCTGCAGAGCAGCCTCGGCCAGGGCAAGGGCCTTGTCCACATCCGTCCCCGGTGCAAGGTCTGCCTTTCCCGCCGCTTCCTGAAAGGCGTCTTCAGCCGCCTGACGGCGCACCTGTGCTTCCCTTGCTTCCTCCGAGAGCGTCACGGCCCTGCCCGCCGCGTCCCGCGCTCTTTTTGCCTTCTCATCCCGCGTCTTTTCGCTCAGATCCGCCTGGGTCTCCGGCAGAAGTGCCAGATGCGGATGGTGAAGCGAGCCGCACACCGGGCAGGGTGTGTCCTCCAAAAGGTCTGCTGCGAGGATTCCGGCGATATTGGCGTTAAAAGCGCGCTCGTAATCCGCCGCCTCCTGCTGCAGGCGGTCCGAGAGCCTCTGGGCTTCTGTGTAACTTCGGAGAGCCTCTTTCCTTGTCACCTCCGCCCTGGAGAGCGCGGTGTGTTTCTGTTTCGCGTCCAAAAGCATCTGTCTTCTCAGAAGGCCTCTTTCGAGCGCCAGCTGTGACTTCGTGTATTCTTCCTCCGCCCCGGCCAGGGAAGTCATCTCCTGTTCCACCGCCTGCGCCGCCGCCCGGGCAGCCTGTATGGCCGAAAGAATCTGCTTTCGGCGGTCATCCTGTTCCCGGAGTTTCGCGCCGGCCTGTTTCATCTTTGCATCCGCCCTGTCAAGCTTCTCATACCCCGGAAGCTGATCCCTGAGCCTGGTGAGCTCCTGCGAACACGCGTTCCGCGCCTGCGCCGCCGCGCCGTCTAGAAGAGAATGCAGTCTGTCCTGCGCTTCCCGGGCAGCCATCTGCGCCTGCGCGCCCTGTGTCTTAAGTTCCTCCAGTGCCTGAAATTCCGCGAGCTGCTTCTCTTTCTCTGTCCTGCGCCGCGTCAGAGCGTCGCGCTCCTCCTGCAGGCGGCTGCGCTCCTTTGCAAGAAGGCGGATGCGCGCCTTCACCGCCCGGTTCACATCTTCCAGGCCGTCAAGCGGCATCTTCAGGTCTTCCGGGACGACGCCTTCTTTCGCGCGCTGTTTTGCAGCGGCAAGAAGTCTCAGCATTTCCTCTCCGTCAGCACCTTCCTGCCTGTCCGGCAGAATCGCGGCGGAAAGCCTTGCGCAGTACGAAGCGGCGCTGCGGGCGTACTCCTCCTGCGCCAGTGCCGCGTCGCTGATGATCTGCCGTTTGATGCGATCGTAGATTTCTGTGTGGAACAGTCCGCGGAAGATCTTCATCTTCTCGCTTGTGCCGGCGGTCAGGAATGTCATGAACCGTCCCTGCGCCAGGAGGACGATCTGCGTGAACTGCTTCTCGTCCATCCCGAGCAGCTCCCGCACGCGCGCATCCACCTGCTCCTTCCGGGATATGCACCGGCCGCCATCCTCCATGAGTTCGGCCGTGGCCGCGTGGTCAGTCATTCCTTCGCCGCGCCTCTTTGGAACCGGATAGCGCGGCGTGCGCGTGATCTCATACTGCCTGCCGGAAAGTTCAAACACCAGACTGGCCCGCGTCTCTTTCTCCCACGGCGCGTACTGACAGCGCACCGTATCCCCGCGGCGGCCCTCGCTGCAGGTCACGCCAAACAGGGCGAATGTCATCGCGTCAAAGATGGCGGTCTTCCCGGCCCCCGTCTTTCCGGAGATGAGAAAGAGACCGCTGCGGCTCCCCAGCAGCTTCTCAAAATCGATCGTCTGCTCCTGTACGTACGACTCAAATGCCTGGAATGTCAGCCGGATCGGTTTCACCCGTCATCCTCCTCTCCTGCCACGTCCCGGAACAGCTTCGAAAGGTATTCTCTTCTGTCCTTCCGGAGCGCACCGTCCGGTGTGGACCTTGCGAAAAATTCGACCGTAAGTTCCTCCGGGGTCTTGCCCTCCAGCCGCCCGTCCGTGCTGTCGGATGTGTGCGCGTCTATAAGGCGCGGATAGGAAAGCGTGACGATGTTGGGGTAGTACTGCCGAAGTCGGTTCATGCCGTCAGAGACCGGATTCTCGTCCTGAAGCAGAACATACAGGTAGTCGCTGCTGCCGCCCGTCTTCTCTCCCTGCGCCATGAGGGAGGAGAAATCCGATTGCACCGCGCGCACCTGGTGCAGCGGCATCAGTTTCCGGTACGTTATCTCCGGCTTCTGTCCCGGCGCCCCAAGCGTCACGATCGGGACGGCCGGTTCGTTTCCGATATTGCCGGCGGCGTACACAAGCGGCGATCCGCAGTAGCGCACGGTCTCACCCGGGCCGATTCTCTCCGGGCGGTGTACATGCCCCGCCGCCACGTAGTCAAAGCCGCGGTAGGCGGACACGTCGACGTTGTTCAGGCCGCCTCTCTCAACAGGCAGATGAACACCGTCATACGTATCCCGGTATGTGATGAACTGATGCGTCAGGCAGACATTGCGGACAGACGGATCCGGGGGCGCCAGGGAAAGCGCCGCGCTCACCGCCTCCGTCCAGTCTTTCGGCCGCTCTTTCACATATGGCCTCAGCTGAAAGGGAGTCAGATAGGGCAGCAGCGTAAAGACCACCGGCCCGTATTTGTCGTCAAGCGTCACCCTGAAAAGCTTCCCGTCAAAGGCCGGAGCGATGAAGATGTTCTGCCGCGCCAGCACGCCGCTTGCAAAGGACAGCCGGGCAGCGCTGTCATGATTTCCGGGGATGATGAGGACCGGTCTGCCGGAACTGCTCAGCTTCTCCAGGAATTCCGAGTACAGACTGACCGTCTCGGCAGACGGCTGAGATGAGTCGTAGACGTCGCCGGCGATCAGAACCGCGTCCGTCTGCTCTTCCTCCAGAATTCCGATGATCTCGTCCAGAATAAACGCCTGATCCTGCGCCAGGGACAGCCCGTTCAGGCGCAGCCCCAGGTGCAGGTCAGACAAATGCGCAAATTTCATACAATCTTTTTTCCGATGTCCCGTCTGAACGTCACGCCTCGTCGACGATCCGGCGGATCCTGTCCGGGTAGTTGCCGATGATGGCGTGGCAGCCGGCATTCTTCGCCATGCGGATATCCTCTTCTTCGTTGACCGTCCAGACATTGACGTCAAGGCCTGCCTTCCGGCACTCCTCCATATAATCCGGGTACTGAATGTTGTAGAGCGCCGGGTGAAGCGCGGTGACGCCGTACTTCTTCCCGTATGCCGGCATGTCGATCGGGCCGTCACTGTACAGGAACGCGGTCTTTGCCTTCGGGTCCAGCTCCTTGATCTTCAGGACCGAATAATGATTGAATGAGGAGTAGATCACGCGGTCCTCATAGCCGCACGCGTGCGTCAGCTCCACCGTCATCTTCTCGATATCCGGGTAGAAGTACACGCCGGTTTTCAGCTCGATGTTGATCGTAAGCCCCGTATCCTTCAGGGCCTCAAACACTTCCTGCATCAGAGGGATCTGGCAGGGACCCGCCTCCGGATGCGTCTTTGAGGCGTCAAGCGCGCGGATCTCGTCAAATGTCAGATCCTTCACCCAGCCGTGGCCGTCGGTCGTGCGGTCCACCTTCTCGTCGTGGATCACGACAAGCTTTCCGTCTTTCGTGAGCTGCACATCAAGCTCGACGCCGTCCGCGCCCAGTTCGGCCGCCTTTTTGTAGGCGAGAATCGTGTTCTCCGGGTAGTATCCGCTGGCACCTCTGTGTGCCCAGACAAGTGGTTTTTCCATGTTCGTATTCTCCCTTTCCCTGCAGCCGGGCCGGCAAAGTGCGCCCCGGCTTTCCTGATTTCAGCTTCTGTCTGTATTATAGTCGCAAGCGGAGAAAAGCGCCATTTGTCATGGAAATTTTGTAAAAGCGGAACGCTTTACTTCACCCGGAAACGTGCTATGGTATATGAAGAAAAGCTCGTGAATCTCTCACAGAAGGGAACTCTATGCATCCGAAGCTGGACTTGACACGCGGCCCGATTCTGCGCCTTGTCTTTCTGTTCGCCCTGCCGATCATCGGCTCCAACATTCTGCAGCAGCTCTACACAGCGGTGGATACGCTTATCATAGGGAATTTCTGCGGGACGCTGTCCATCGCGGCAGTCGGCACCAGTTCCCAGCCGATCGAGGCTTTCCTCGGCGTCTTCATGGGCATCGGCGCCGGGGTGACCATTCTGGTGTCGATGTACACGGGGAGCCGCAATGAGAGAAGCCTGCGCGATGTCGTCGCCGCCTCGGGGACCTTCACCTGGGTCGTCTCCATCCCGGCTGCCCTCATCGGCATTCTCCTGACTCCCGCGCTGTTCCGCCTGATGCAGGTTCCGGAATCCGCCTTTTCCCTCGCGGTGCTCTACGCCCGCATCGTCTTTCTGGGTCTGCCGGGGAACATGGGCTACAATATGAACGCCGGTATCCTGCGGGGGCTTGGGGACAGCAGTTCGACGTTTCTCTTCCTCATCGTATCCAGCGCGACCAATGTGATCCTGGACCTGCTTTTTGTCGCCGGATTCTCGCTTGATGCAGGTGGCGCCGCGGCGGCGACTTCCATCTCGATGTATATGGCCTGGCTTGCAAGTGTGATCTACATCCGCCGGAAGTATCCGGACATCGGATTCAAGGTCCTGCCCTGCCGGCCGGACGGCCGGGCAATGCGCGCGATTCTCTCCTACGGCCTGCCCCTGGGGCTCAACAATTCCCTGTACTCCGTGGGACATATCGCACTGCAGGCTGCCGTGAATCTCCAGGGCGCCGACTTCATGGCCGGCGCTGCGATCGCCGGAAAGGTGAGCGGAATCGTCGGCATCACGCTCACATCCTTCTCCAGCGCCATGGCGACCTTCACCGGGCAGAACCTGGGTGCCGGGAACTACCCGCGGATCGTTCGGGGCGCCAGACAGATTCTGCTTGTGAGCACCGCCATCACGATCACCGTCTCCGGCGCACTTTTTGCGCTGGCGGCGCCTCTGGCGCGCCTGTTCACAGAGGAGCCGGCTGCCCTTTACTTTGCCGTTCTCTGCCTGCACATCCAGCTGCCGTTTCACTGGTGCTACGGCGTCCTGAACGGCGTCATCAACCTCGCCAACGGACTCGGGCGCGTGCGGTTCTCGACATTTATCAGCCTTTTTATGCTCTGGGCAGTAAGAATCCCCGTGTCCTGGGCGATCGTCCTGCTCGGGGACGGTCACTACGTGAACGCGGGGATTTCCATCAGCTTCGTCGCTGGAATGCTGGTGTCTCTTCTTTTCTTTAAAACGGCGGCGTGGAAGAAAATCCGCGCCGCCGCGTAAAGTGGTCTCAGTTCTCGAAAAGGGCAGTCGAGTAATAGCGGTCGCCGCTGTCCGGGAGCAGAGCGACTACGGTCTTGCCCTCGTTTTCAGGCCGCTTCGCCCACTCGATGCCGGCCTTGAGCGCCGCGCCGGCGCTGATGCCCACAAGGATTCCCTCGTGTCTTGCCACATCCTTTGACACGGCGAAAGCATCCTCATTGGCAATGTCGAAGACTTCGTCGTACACCTTGGTGTCAAGCGTATCCGGAACAAAGCCGGCACCGATACCCTGAATCTTGTGCGGACCGGCGGTGCCTTTGGTGAGCACCGGCGACGTCGCCGGCTCAACTGCCAGGATCTTCACATCCGGGTTCTTCTTCTTGAGATATCTTCCCGTGCCGGTGATCGTGCCGCCGGTTCCGATGCCGCTGACGAATGCATCAACCTTCCCGTCCGTGTCCTCCCAGATCTCCGGTCCGGTTGTCTTTTCATGTGCCGCCGGGTTGGCCGGGTTCGTGAACTGGGACGGGATGAAGCTGTTCGGAGTCTCCTTGTGCAGTTCATCGGCCTTGGCGATCGCGCCCTTCATGCCCTTTGCGCCGTCCGTCAGAACGATTGTCGCCCCGTACGCCTTGATGATATTTCTTCTCTCAACCGACATGGTCTCCGGCATCACGATGACAGCCTTGTAGCCCTTGGCCGCCGCGATGGATGCGAGTCCGATTCCGGTGTTGCCGGAAGTCGGCTCAATGATAGTAGCCCCCGGCTTGATCTTTCCCTGGCGCTCCGCGTCCTCGATCATCTCAAGGGCGATGCGGTCCTTGACAGAACCCGACGGATTAAAATACTCAAGTTTGGCGACCAGCTTTGCCTTCAGGCCGTACTCCTTCTCGATGTGTGTCAGGCGCACAAGGGGCGTCTTACCGATCAGTTCTGCCGCAGAATTATAAATCTTTGCCATAGTTTTGTGTCCTTCCCGGGGTTTTACCCCAACGCCGGATTCTGGCCGGTTTTGTACAATTATCAACTGTCTGTTTTCTGCTGCTGTTCCTGCCACGTCCGGTAGGCGGGCGACATGCTGCGGAGCTTCGCGATGATTTCCTTCAGGGCTTCGACGGTCGTGTCGATTTCTTCTTCTGTAGTTCTGGCGGAGAGCGTCATGCGGAGTGCTCCATGGCTGTACTCCGGGTCGACATGCATCGCCGTAAGGACGTGGGAGACTTCCTGTGCGCCTGTCGCGCAGGCAGAGCCGCCCGATGCGCAGATCCCCTTCTGATCAAGCAGAATCAGAATCGTCTCGCTCTCCACGAACCGGAAGCAGAAGTGAACATTGCCCGGAAGCCGGTTTTTTCTTGTACCCGTCAGCCTTGCAAAGGGGATTTCCTCTTCCACCCGGCGGATCAGCTCGTCGCGCAGTTTCGTCTCCTCGGCAATGTTGTCCGCCATATCCCGCATCGCAATCCTGGCCGCCTCGCCCATTCCGACGATGCCGGGAACATTGCTTGTCCCGGCCCGGCGGTTTCTCTCCTGTGAACCGCCGTGTATGAGCGGACCGACCGTCAGGCCGCGGCGGATGTAGAGGAATCCCACGCCTTTGGGCCCGTGGAACTTGTGTCCCGACGCACTCAGGAAATCGACGTCCCAGTCTTTCACGTCAATCGGGATGTGCCCGTACGCCTGCACCGCGTCGGTGTGAAACAGGGCGCCGCTCTCGTGAGCGATCCGGCTCAGCTCCTTCACCGGCTGGATGGCGCCCGACTCATTGTTGGCCGTCATCACCGATACGAGGCAGGTGTCCGGCCGGATGCATGCCTTAAGCGCTTCCGGGTCCACCACGCCGTCCTGGCGCACCGGGAGATAACTCACCGTGAAACCGTGCTGAGCAAGATACCGGCAAGCGGAAAGAATCGCCGGATGCTCGATGGATGAGACGATGATGTGCTTCCTGCCTTCTTCTGCCGCCCGGCTGCTCACGGCTTTGAGTACCCAGTTGTCCGACTCGCTGCCCCCGGAGGTAAAATAAATCTCCTCCGGCGCCGCCGACAGACTCCCGGCGATGATCGCCCGGCTCTCTTCCATGGCAGCTCTCGCCTTTCTTGCCGGCGCGTATATGGACGCGGGATTGGCAAAATCCTCCATAAAAAAGGGCTTCATCTTCTCAAATACTTCCGGCCAGACCGCTGTGGTCGCCGCGTTGTCAAGGTAAATCACATCTGCTCCTTGTCCCTGTTTCATTCCTACTATATAAGTATGATTAGTAGGATTAACAGGATAATACTCTTGTGAACCTGTATTGTCAAGAACTCATGGGAAGAAAATTTCGGTGGGGGATATCTCGCTAAGGAATTCATGGGGATCTTCCCGGGACCGGCCAGATCTTAAAGGGAGATGAAGGACAGGAAGGGGGAAGATAGGGAACTGGCTGATGGGGGAAGAAAATTGATAAGAAAGGGCCCGGGTGGTGCAGTGAAGATGAGCCGATGCGAGGCAGAGAAGAGATGGGCCAATTCAGCAAAGAGATGGGTGGTGCAGTGAAGAGAGGGATGGTGCAACGGAAATTAAATTTTTAGCGGATTTCCGTTGCACATTTTGCCCTTCTCAGGTCTTACGTGCAACGGAACTGAGCTTATCTTCCGATTCCGTTGCAATTTGCGCCCGATTTCCCGAAAAAAAGCAACGGGATCAGAAAATTTTCTCTTTTCCGTTGCACACTCCCCGATTTCAGCCCGAAAAGCGCAACGGATAACAAGTTTATTTCCGGTTTCGTTGCACCTCACCCGATTTTGTCCCGAACCAGCGTCCCGGCCTGCATTTCCAGCCCGGCATTCCGCCCAGCATCTCAGCCCAACATCGCATCCCGCCCAGAGCGCCGGAGATCACCGGCTCAGATCACGTAATTGTCCGCGCTGCGCTCCTGTGCCCAGCCGACCATGTCTTCCAGCGTGATGCCGTTGACAACCTTCTCGATGGCGTCATCGATCTTCTTGTACACTATATAGCTGACACAGTATGGCTCTTTGCTGCAGGACGCCTCGCCGTCCTCCAGGCAGCTGACCGGGGAGAGGCTCCCCTCTGTCAGGCGCAGGATATCGCCGACCGTGTATTCCTTCGGTGCCTTGCGCAGCAGGTAACCGCCCTGCGCGCCCCGCACGGAGCGCACATATCCCGCCTTATTGAGGATCGAGATGATTTGTTCCAGATATTTGTCAGAGATTCCCTGTCTTGCCGATATATCGCGGATACTCACCGGCTCGCCGGTGTTGTGCATAGCCAGGTCCAGCATCAGCATCAGTGCATAGCGGCCCTTCGTTGAAATCCTCATAAAATCCCTCCAGCTCTCACATAATAATTCCGCCGCCGTACACAATGCCGGGGACGGTCTTTCCGCTGTCCTCCTCCGGGCTGTACAGTACCAGCGCCTGTCCCGGCGTCACGGCCCGGACCGGATCATCAAACGTGCACTCCAGCGTGTCGGCGTCCAGCATGCGCACCGATGCCGGTGCGCCGGCGTGACTGTAGCGGATTTTGGCGATGACCCGCAGTCCGCCCGGGAAGTTCGCCAGGCCCATGAAGTTCAGGTGATGCGCGTACACCACTCTCGAATACACTTCATCGCCCCTGCCAAGCACGACCTCGTTGGTGTCCGGATGAATCGCCACCACGTACACAGGATGGCCGAAGGAGACGCCGAGTCCCTTGCGCTGCCCCACGGTGTAGTGGATGATCCCCTTGTGCCGCCCGACCACATGTCCGGCCGTGTCGACGAAATTACCGGGGATGTCCTTCATGCCCGTCGTCTCTTTGATGTATTTCGCGTAGTCGTGATCCGGGATGAAACAGATCTCCTGGCTGTCCGGCTTATGCGCCACAGGCAGGCCGGCTTCCTCCGCGATCCTGCGCACCTCGTCCTTTGTGTAGCTTCCGATCGGCATCAGCGTGTGCGCGAGCTGATCCTGCGTAAGCTCAAAGAGCGCGTAGGTCTGGTCTTTTGCAGCCGTGACAGAAGTATGGAGGGCATAACGTCCGCTCTCCAGGGCCCTGACTTTCGCGTAGTGGCCGGTCGCGATCTTGTCGGCGCCGATCTGCAGGCTGCGCGAGAGCAGCGCGCCCCACTTGATGTATCGGTTGCAGGCGATGCAGGGATTGGGGGTCCTGCCATGCTGGTAGCTGTCATTGAAGTAGTCGATGACCTTCTCCCGGAATTCGTCGCGGAAATTCATGACGTAGTGCGGGATGCCGATGGCCTGTGCAGCGCGCCTCGCGTCGTCGACGGCTGACAGGCCGCAGCACCCGCCGTTGTCCTCCATGACGGCCTGTTCCTCACTCTGCCAGATCTGCATGGTGACGCCGATGACGTCAAATCCCTTCTGCTTCAGAAGCCACGCGGCGACAGACGAGTCCACGCCTCCGCTCATGCCGACAACAACTTTCTCCATCCTCACATTCCTTTCCGGATACTGGTCAGATGATTCTACCATCTATTCTATACTTTTTCAATAGGAATTAGAGACTTTAGCGCCGCCCAGATCTCGGCCGCATGCTCCCGGTAGCGCCCCTGCTCAGAAGCCACGAATTCATCCGACTCCACACAGACCTTGAAATCCTCCGCCGAGAGCAGCCGCCACGCAATCGTCTCCCCTTCCTGAAGCCGGATCCTGGGCTTCTCGTCCGGCAGGCACGTGGCAAATGCGTTGTAGATGCAGTGCCTGCCGTCATCCACATGCGTGTAGGCGCGGATCATCTGCTGGGGCGTGCGGGAGATCCCCGTCTCTTCCTCAAGCTCCCGGACCGCCCCCTCCAGCGGCGTCTCACCGCGCAGAACCGATCCGCCCGTCACCTCCCAGTGATACGGATACGTCTTCACCGGAGCGCGCTGCGTCACCAGGATCCGGCCCGAGGGCGTCTCCGTGTAGATTATGACAACCCGGTGATAGATTCCGGGGTCAAGTGACTTGGCCATGATCCGGGCGAGCGGAAACCCCAGGTGGTTGCCGTCGCGGTCCAGCGCGTCCCAGCTCTCCGAGTTGTAGCGCCCCACTCTCTCGTCGCGGATGACACCGCTGTAATTTCTCCCATAGGCAAAGCCGTACAGAGCGCCGTCTGCGCCGCGGTAGCTGTTCATGTCAAAGGGCACATCCGCAAAGTGCCCGCCGATCTCCTTCTCGTCGGCCGGAAACTGGAACGGAAGCAGTCCCGACGGCTCTTGCCGCCCGGTCAGAACATCAAAGATGTCGCGGCTCTTCGCGCCGCAGTCCGCCAGAAGAATATCGGCGTACGGCTCTACATCCTGCAGCAGCATAGGCTGATGGCAGGCGAGGATCACGGCGAGCGGCTTGCTGCTCTTCTTAGCCGTCTGCAGCCGTTTCACGTCCTCCGGGAGCGGATAGACTCCATGCGCGCGAACTGTCACGATGTTCACGTCGCACAGCCTCGTGAGAGGAAGCAGATGCTTCATGTCCTTCAGGAGCACGATGCTGCCCCGGCGCATGTCGCCGGCAAGGCTCATGTACGCAGTGTCAGACGCCAGCTGCCGCATCCGCTCAAAATCCGCGTACGGATCTTCATAGATTCCTCGCGCGAACATACAGGAAAACACCCGCAGCGCCGACTCCCGGACAAGCCGCGCGGCACTTCCCGGGCCTTCCTGCCCGTCCACGGTGCGGATGATATCCGCAAAGAGCCGCTGCCCCGCAGGGGCAGCGGCAAAAAGGTCGGCTCCCTCCATGAGCGCCTGCGCGAAAGCCTTCCCGTCCGAGTCAAAGCGGTTTCTCCAGTTCAGCCAGTCCAGCATGATGATCCCTTTGTAGGAGTAGACCTCCCGCAGGATCCCGACTTCGGTTCTGGCAAGCACCGCGTCCGCCCTGCCGCCGCTTCTCAGCTTCCAGGCACCCTCCACAAAAGGCTTCAGATGCAGTCCCGCCGAGTGCCCGGTGCAGCGGCGCCCCTCATACGAGAAGATGTTTCCGGAAGAAAAGCCCGGCCACACGCCCGTGACACAGCTGACACCGCTGAATGCGGTCTGTGGTCGGGTCGTGTCTTCGCGCTGCTCTCCCCGGTCTTTCGGACTTGCGCATTCAGCCTGGAATCCTTCAATGGCCGCACGGAGTGCATCGGTGACCAGCTGCGCACTCGTCCCGAATGTCTCCGGAAATATGCTCCACCGCGGGTCCGTGGCGATGGAAGCTCTGGGGCCGACCAGTCCCGAGATGCCAGCCGCCCTCAGAATCTCTCCCGCCCTGTACGTCAAGGTACGGATGGCGTCCGGGTCAAACTGAGCCGCCGAGCCGAGCGGACCCGGAAGCTGGCCGTTCCTGAGAGGGCCCGGGCTGCAGAAGCGAAGCGGAATTCCAAGGTCCTTTCGCTCCGCCGCATGCTGGAGGGCGTTGCGCCGCGCGCAGGCCTCCTCCGTGAGATAGTCACCGGTCACAAGATTCACGTGGCTGACGCCGCACACGCTGCCACTGTGCTCGAATCCGATGATGAGCATCGGAAGGATCTGCTCCGTGCGCATCCGACTGACCAGATCCTCTGCCCGCTGCCCGGGGCTCAGGCGCCAGTCCATATACGGGAGAAACCGGTCCGATTCCCCCGCCATGCGGAACACCTGCCCTTCCTCCACGTGCACTCTGTCCTCCGCAGACGTGATCACCGGTCCGCCTTCATTCTCATACCGCACATATCCGCTGCCAATTGCCCGCCTCACATCACACCTCCCAGGAAGCGCCGGAAGACCCGAAAAAAGCTGCACACCCGGTCGCCCCGGATGCGCAGCCCCTCACACTGTCAGAAAGCCCCGATCAAAGATTCGCCTTCATGAATGCATCAAGCGCCTGCGCGGCAGCATCCTCATCTTCACCCTCGACGGTGAATGTAACGGTGTCGCCCTGCTTTGCCTGAAGGCCCATCACGCCGAAGATCCTCTTCGCGTCTGCCGACTTGCCGGCCTTGCTGATCTTCACGGACGATTTGAACTTAGCCGCTTCCTTGACAAGCAGGCCTGCCGGTCTTGCGTGAATGCCGAGCGGATCTGTCAGTACATACCCGAATTCCTTCATAACTTCTCTTCCTCCTTGAACACTTCCGGTTCAAAAAATCTGTATCAAGTATATCAGAAATCCCGGTGCATGACTACAGCCACCGGTCCGCAGGGGCCGCTCAGAAAGAGACGCACATCTGGAACAGCTCCTGCGCACCGCGGCAGGCAAGCAGCTTCTCCGGGCCGCCCGGTGCGCCGACAAGCCCCGCCACCAGGGCAAGCATCTGCAGATGAGCGTCCGCCGCATCCGGCGGCGTGGCCAGCAAGAATATAATCCGCACCGGCAGCCCGTCCGCGGCTCCGTAGTCAATCCCGGGGGTGAGCGTCATCAGCGCCATGCACGGCCTTTTCACGGCGGCCGAGCGCCCGTGGGGCACCGCCACCCCCTGCCCCAGCGCTGTCGGTTCCTCTTCTTCCCGGGTCAGAACCGAGAGCAGAAATTCGCTCTTCGAGTATATGAGCCCCGCGTCTGCGAGCATTCCGGTCAGGCGCCGCAGCGCCTCAAACCTGGACTGACAGGAAGCCTGAAGCGATATGCAGTTCACAGACAGCACATCCGAGAGTCTCACAGGCCATCCTTCCTCACAGAATCCTCACAGCAGCTCAATATCCATCACGCTGCGCCTGCACTTCCTGCCGCTCCTGTCCTTCTCAAACAGGAAAATCCGGAAATCCAGCGTGTCATCCGGCAGCATGGCAAAGGGCTGCTCCTCATACGCCGTTATCTCAATATCACCTTTGTTAAAAACAGGATACGTGCCGGAAAAGCCTTTTTCAAGAAGCTTGTCCGCCACTTCCTGACGTCTGGCATCCACATCCTGCTGAGCAGTCTCTTCATACGTGCGGACCGGATACTCCCCGCCGGCGTCCGCTATTTTTTTCTCCAGAAGCTCCAGGATCTTCTCCTGCTTCGGCATCCGCCACGACAGGAATTTCCGGCGAAGCGTCCCCGGTTTCCTGGCGTATTTCCTCACTTCCTTCGCGAAGAACGGGCAGCCCGCCTCCTCTGCCAGGACTGCCATCGCCTCAGCGCCCTCCGGGGCTTCTCTGTAGTAATCCTGCATGCTGTCCTGAATCGGCGAGATATCCATCAGCGGCCCGAAGGTCACCAGCGCCATCAGATCTGCCTCCTTCTGACTGCACGCCAGGCCGCCCAGATAGTACCCCTTGTCCGCGATGACGCCGAGCGCGTTCGTGACGCGCCGCCAGTGCTCAAGACCGCCGCGCCAGACATGCGCGATCCGCGAATAGTCGTAGCCCTCCGTCGCCCGCGCGGCGATCGAGAACCACGCCGTGCACACGTGCCCGTCCGGGTAGTGCAGGATCAGCCCGCGCCGCTGCCCGTCGACAGCCGTCTCAGCCTTCGTCCCCGCCGGCGCGCTTCCCATGAGATCGCCCGTCAGCGTGCACTCGTGGAGAACAATCACGCTCTCCACCGCGTCATTCATGATGTACGGAATCATGAGGCTCCCGTCCTTCACGGAAAATGTTGCCTCGCCATTGTTCAGAAGTTCGTCCACCTGATTCAGCAGTTTTTTATCGCTCAGAAACTGTTCCATTGTTGTACCGTACTCCTCAAATTCTCTTTCCCATCTCATCCGGCGCCACGCCGCGGATATTCTCCTCGCGGATCGTCGCGATCAGCTGGCGGCGGAACGCCCGGCATCCCTTTTCATTCCAGTACTTGCGGCGATCCACCTTGATGACTTCAAAGGAGGCGTTCTGGATATCCTCCTTGTAACTTGTCTGATACCGGCCGTCCGGGAAGATGATCGTGATGGAATCCTGATACCGGCCGGGATCCAGGTCGTAGCGCTTTGCAAAGGCGCCGGCTGTCTCCTCGTCGGTGATCTGCTTCACGTGCGTGTAGTAGCCAACCAGATACGCGAAATAGTCCATGTCGAACTCGTCCGCCCACGCCCCGTCTTTCGCGATAAAAACGACCACCGGAAAGGTGCGGTGCGGATCCGCAAGAAGGCTCAGGAAGTCGCCGGCCGATTCCCGTCCGACCCGCCGCACGCTCTCCCGCATGCGCTCTCCGTCGATGAGCCCGATGTTATCTGCGATCTCTCCATAAAAATTAGGCCTCGAGAACAGAATATTCTCCGGGTCCCGGTAATTCTCCTCCGGCTCCGCATATTCGTTGTTCACCCGAAAGAGGAGCCTTCCGTCCGACCCGCGGGTGATGGACGCCGTGGAAATCCAGGTCCGGTTCGGGATGCGCGTATCCAGATGCGTCGTGATCTCCTGAAAGGAGTATGTCTGCGGGCGATAAGTCACCTCCACCTGGTATCCCGGCCGCATTCCGTAAAAACAGCCGGTTTCCTCCGGAAGATCCGGAAAGACCTCGCCGAAGCGCGAGTGAACCCACGAATAGATGAAGTCACAGGCTTTGCGGAAGGCATCCTGCGGCGGGATGTTGGCCGTGTTGAGATACGCCTGTGCCTGAAACACCTTGTAACGCCCCAGCGGCCTGAAAGGCTCGAACTTGTGGCGTCTGACGACGGCAGGCCTGGTCTGCCGGCCCCTGACCGCCTCAATCGCGCGGTACAGGTTCTCGTTCCTCGGGCCAATGTCGTTGACCACTTCGACGATCCTGTCCAGCGTCAGCGGTGAAGTATCAGGCGACATGTCATTCCACAGCTCCCGGATGGCCGGAAAGCGCGGAAACTTATAGAAGATCTTGGCCAGGTCCTGATCCTGCGCGAAACACTGCGCAATCTCGGGCGAAAGCCTGTCCGACGTGAAGGTCAGGCGGTAGTGACAGCGAAGCATGTTGTCCCAGTGCCCGTTCTTGTAGTGCCTGTGGCCCAGATCCTCCATCACGCTCACGATCGTGTCGTCGCACAGTTCAAAGGTAGCCAGGATTGAATTCATCTTGCGGGCAAGTCCCTCGGAATCCTCACCCACGAATGCCGTTCCCTTGTACCGCATGTCGTGCTCGATCTCGTGCCACCCCTCAAATGCGTTGGTGCGCACCTGGATCTCGAATGTGTCGTCGATGTAGTCCTGCAGCACGGGATTCTCGATGCTCTTCCACAGGTAGGAAGGCATGCGGAACACGCCGTTGATCTTCATGGCGCGGAATTCATAGTCGTTGTTCTCGGATGTCTCCCACTCGCCGGGTTCGGAAAAAAGCGTGTCGAGAAGATTCATGCAGATGCGCATGTCATCGGAATAGTACAGAATAATCCGCAGGCCCACAAGGTCCTGCAGCTTGCGGTGCTCATTCTCCGAGCCGTCCACGCCGTACTGTTTCATGCGCATCTTGTCCACCATGGAGTCCACGGCTTTGACGCGGTGCGCGATGCGGAAGTACATGCCGCTTTTCTTCAGTTTTTCTTCAATAATATCAACCAGATCCTCGACGACGATGTCGGGGACATGGATTTTTTCTACATTCTCTCTTGTGAAAAGAGCCTCTTCTTCTTCAAGGGTCATTGCGGTCGGCTTTCATATTCAGATCGTCAGCAGCATCACGACGGCGATGAGTGCGAACGCGCCGCCTGCGGCGGCCAGAATAAGCCCGGCGGAGGACACGTATGCCGTGTCGCCCGCGTAGTTAGTCTGCGGTTTCTTCGGATTGTAGTGCACGACGACCGGCTTGTTCAGCGGATAGTCGGTCCTGGTAGCAGCTGCATCCCGCAGTTCCGCGTAAAAACGGCTGCCGGCAACCGAAAAGCGCACGATGGGCGTGAGCATTCCGTTCTTTGTCTTGTAGCCGTCCACCTCTCCGTTCGCTTCCTTCTCACAGGAAGCCGCCTTTTTCTTTGCACTGCGGTACATCAGCAGGCCGAGTATGATCATGATGACTGCCGGAATAAAGAGCATTCCCAGCATCGAACCGGTATTTGAATCCATTTTGTATGCTCCCAAAAACTCTGCCGCAGGATCCGTACCTGCGGTCTTTACTCATCTTAACAATATAATTCAAGTCTTGCAACCGCCCGCGCCCCGGAAAATTTCCCCATGAAAGAGCAGACCGATTGAATTCCCCTGACAGATTCTGTATTATGGAGCCGTATTATTTTTTGTCTTTTCAAAGGAGCGTCTCCATGAAGAGGATCACCGTCCGTCTCAAAAAATCCATTGCCGCCGCAGCACTCGTCTCAGCCTGTGTCCTCATGACCGGCTGCTATGACGCGCCATCCATCACTGGCACCTGGAACGGCACGGACGCAGACGGAACGCCCATCTCCTACACATTTAACGAGGACGGGACCGGGAGCTGTACTGACGGGGACGACACCGTCAGCCTGCAGTACAAGAACGACACAGACAATCAGGTCATCTGGATCAAGGCAGCCGTCACCGGCCAGAACACGGAGATCAAACTGGTCTACGAAGTAAAAAAAGGCAACCTGATCCTGACCGGCGAGGGCGCCTCGACCACCTTTCACAGAGAGTCATAACGTGTCTGCCTGATCACGGGCAAAAGCCGCTTGCCCTGCGGCGGCGCACTTATACAGCAAAGGGGGAGCGCGGAATATTCCGTGCTCCCCCTTTTATTGATTCGTCCCGGCCGGATCTCAGTACTCGATGCGCGCGGTCTCGCGGAGAATGACAGCCGCGTAGGCAGCCTCCGGCGAGAAGTCCGAGAGCACGGTCACCGGAAGCCCGTCGGCCGCTGTCTCCGATGCGTAGCGGGCCGTCTTGGCATCCGGGCCGCCGGCGAGATACACCGGAACCCCGGCTTTGCCGCACATGCGCGCGAAGAACTGCAGAGCCGTTCCGTCTCCCTTTGTGCAGAAGGTACCGCTGTGATAGGTGTAGATGACCACCGCCTTCGTGCTGCGTGTGAGCGCGAAATTGTGATAATTCAGCCCCACATATGGGCGGATCATCATGACTTCGCCGTCAAAGGTCAGGTCATGCTCAAAGAACGCGGCCCGCATGTAGTCCGGAATGATCGGCAGGCAGTGGTCCTGATGCTTCGGGTTGCGCACAAATACGCCGTCCCGGATGGTCCCGAAGGACTCGCCGCCGAAAGCCGTGAAGTTGCCCTTCACGCCGTCCGCCTCCATGAGCTCCTCGCCCTTGAACAGCTGGGACTCTTTGTTGTCGTTGGTCGCGACAGCGAAGATGCCCGGGAAGGATTCCGGCGAGTTGATGTAGTCGACCGCCGCGCGGAAGTTCGTCACGGCGTTGGAATTTTTCTCGCCCACCGGGGCATTGGCCGAGATGAACACGACCGGGCAGGGAAGAAGACCGTAGAGCAGCTCGCCGAACAGCGCCGCCGAATAGGACATCGTGTCCGATCCGTGGGTGATGATGCAGCCCTTGTACTTCTTCAGATCGGCTGTGTGAAGTGTCTTGAGCAGCACTTCCCACTCGTGCAGCGTGAAGTTTTCACTGAGAACGGTAAAGGGACGAATCACTTCAAATTCATCATTTCGCCCGGTTTCTTTTTTATACGCCCCGATGACAGCCGCCGAAGTGGTCTTGTCCGTGTCAATGATGTGATCGTGAACGGCGCTCCCGATGGTTCCGCCCGTCAGGATCACGAGGATCTTCGTGCTTTTTTTCTTCCGGGCGTGTCCGGGCGTGGTTCTGGGGGCAGGAGCCGTCTCCTGTACAGAGCCCTCTTTCTCCGCCTTCACCGGCTTCGTGCCGTCAACCGACTTCGCTGCTGTCTGTGCTTTCATTTCGTACCTCCGGAAGAGCATATTTCTGTTCCAGTATTAGGAATTCCTTGCGGAACGCCGCGTTGTCCGCGCGCTTCACGCTGTTTAAGTAGGCGTGGGTGTCGTATCCGTCATTTCTCGTGCGGATCAGTGTGACCGCGATGTTGGAGCAGTGGTCCGCCACGCGCTCAAAGTTCGAGGTCAGGTCCGACACCACAAAGCTCATGCCCATGTTGCATCTGCCCTCTGTCAGGCGCTGCACATGCCGCTGCTTGATCTGATCGCTCAGCTCGTCGATCACTTCCTCCAGCGGTTCCACGCGCCTTGCCTTTTCCACATCCCCGTCGGCGAATGCATCAAACGTCAGGTCGACAATGTCGCTCACCGCGCGGATCATCGTGCGCATCTCCGCCCTGGCCGGCGCCGAGAAGGATACCCGTTTCTCGTACATCTCCCGCGCATAATCCATGATGTTGCAGGCGTGATCGGAGATCCTCTCGAAATTCCCCACCGAGTGCAGCAGCATCGTGAGCGTCTCCGACTCCCTGTCGGTAAGGTCTCGCGCGGAGATCTTCATCAGATACGTTCCGACCTTGTCTTCGTAGGTGTCCACGCGGTTTTCGATGTCGCTGATTTCCTGCGCCGTCTGCTGTGAATAGTTCCAGATGAGATCGAGGCTCATGAACAGAGCCTTTCGGGAGAGCTCCGCCATCCGGTTCACCTCAAGCCGGCTGTGCTCCAGTGCCAGCCCCGGCTGTGACAGGAATCTCGCGTCCAGAATCTTGAACTCGTCTGTCGCCTGCTCGGCAGTGCCATCACCGTGGTCCGGCACAGTGAGCGTTGCCAGCTTCACCAGGAACTTCCGGTTCGGCAGCAGCACCGCCGTCGTGATCAGATTGAAGAGCGAGTGGATCACCGCAATGCCCGTCATGGATGCATTGGCATTCAGGAAGGCGAAGGGGTGCAGGGCATTGATCGCATAAAAGATGATCATGAACGCGACCGTTCCGATCACATTGAAATACAAGTGGACAAATGCGGCCCGTCTGGCATTTTTATTGGTTCCCACCGAAGAGAACAGCGCCGTCGTGCAGGACCCGATGTTCTGCCCCATTATCATAGGAAGAACCGCTCCGTACGGGACGCTTCCGGTCACGGAGAGCGCCTGCAGGATGCCGATGGACGCCGAAGAACTCTGCAGCGCCGTGGTGATGAGAATCCCGACAAGCATCCCCATGAACGGGTTGGTGAATGTCGTCATCAGACTCACAAACTGCGGAACTTCCTTCAGCGGCTCCAGGGCCACTGACATCGTGTCCATGCCGATCATAAGAAAACCAAACCCGGCAAGGACCTTGCCGATTTCATGCAGAGAGTCTTTGTTCAGGAAGACGATCATGATCGTCCCGGCAAGCGCCAGCACCGGCGCAAAGGACGATGGCTTCAGGAGCGTCACCAGCAGACTGTCCGACTCGATTCCGGTCAGCGACAGGATCCAGGATGTGGCCGTGGTGCCGATGTTGGCGCCCATGATTATGCACGCCGCCTGCTCCAGCTTCATGATGCCGGAGTTGACGAAACCGACAACCATGACGGTCGTCGCACCGGACGACTGGATCACTGCCGTGACGCCCGCCCCCAGAAGCACTGCCTTGAGCGGATTACTTGTCAGTCTCTCCAGTATCGCCGTCAGGTTGCTTCCGGCAGCTTTCGCCAGTCCGTCCGCCATGATATGCATGCCGTAGAGGAACAGTCCGATTGCGCCGAGCAGAGAAAGTATATTAAGCAATGACATAAAATTTTATCCTCAGTGTTACTGCCTGGAGAGCGCCGTCAGAATGTCTGCCTTTGCCGCGCTCACGGATCCCTGGACCATCTCCGGCTTTCCGCCGCCGCGTGCCTTGAAGCTCTCCCGCAGCACCTGATTGGGTATGCGGCTGTCCTGATCCGATGATCCGATGATGTACTTGTAGCCGCCTTCATCACTGCCCACAAAGACGCCGGCGTACCCGCTGCACTTTTCGACCAGCAGATTCACGAAATCTCTCTGTGCCTTCGTGTCAAGCTCTTCCTCGAAGAACCAGGCGTTCTTCTGTCCCTCCGGGACCTCCTCTGCCCTGCGGCGAACCGCCTGAATCTGGAAATCCGCCAGCCTGCCCTTCAGAGCGAACACATCATCCTGCACCTTCTTCACCGCCGGGGCGATCTCCTCCGGCTTCACGGAGAGTTCTTTGGCCGTCTCCTGGGCTGCGTCCCAGACATCCTGTACCGCCGAGAGCGCCCGGCTTCCGCTGGCGATTGTCAGGCGGATGCCGCCCTTGTAATTCTCTGCCTTCAGAATTTTGATTAGGCCGATCTCGCCGGCGCGGGCGACATGCGGCGCGCAGCAGGCGCAGAGATCATATCCCTTCACCTCGACGAGGCGCACAGGCCCGTCGATCTGAATCTTGCTGCGGTAATCGAGCGCCGCCAGCACTTCCTTCTCCGGATAGGAGCAGATAACCTCCACATTCTCGTAAACCGCGCGGTTGGCTTCCTGCTCGATTTTCTTAAGACCCTCCGGGCTGATCACGCCGTCCATGTCCATCGTGACGATGTCCGGGCTGAGATGAAACCCTACATTATTGTAACCGTAATATTTATGAATCAGTCCGGAGAGAATGTGCTCGCCGGTGTGATTCTGCATGTTCGAAAAGCGCTGCGGCCAGTCAATGACGCCCTTCACACGGCTGCCTGTCTCCAGCGCCCTGTCTGTGTAGTGCGTGATCACCTGGTTCTTATCAATGCTCACGTAGAATACGTCCGCCGCGCCGAGCTTTCCGGTGTCCGGGCTCTGTCCGCCCTCCTCCGGGAAGAACAGCGTCTGGTCAAGGACCACGGCGAATGCGTCACGGCCGTCTTTTTTCACCGGATCGCAGGAGAGAACCTCCGCCTGAAACTCTTTCCCGTACGGCTGATCATCGTATAATTTGATAGTAGACATCCTATAAAATCCTTTCTTCCTTGCATTCCAGAACTGGAATCTAAACAAATATACCACAGAACGCCGCTTTTTAGCACCCATATTTAGTGCACATTGCGATTGACAAGGCGCGGGAAAACCCTTTATTATCACGATACCGCCTTAAACGCGGCAAAAAGGCGGTTTGATACGTATCGGCGGGCCGGATGCCCGCCAGTTGGACGACCCGAAAGGAGTCATTACTATGACAGAAGAAACCGTATTGAATTATACAGTCACTTTACACGATGCAAAGCAGGCCGTGAAATTCGTTGAGATCGTAAACAGTCTCAGCGGCCACTACGATCTGCGCGCCGGCAATTACAACTTCGACGCCAAGTCTCTTCTTGGCGTTCTGAGCATGGATCCAAGCCGCACCATGATGCTCACGGCCACAGGCGCCAACCGGAAGCAGACCGAAGCGGCCCTGTCCGATTTCATCCTCACGGAGATCCACCAGTCGGCCTGAAGGCCGCTTTCGCGCAGCCCCGTGTACGATTATGCCGCGGCTCTTCCGGTAATTCTCCGGAAGGGCCGCGGCATTTTCATCCCGTGATTGACTCAGCATTGCAAAAAGAATACAATGTAACATATTTGTAATAATCATGCCAGGGCACGACTGTCTCTCGACGTGTCCTGGTTTCGTACGGGGGAATACACAACATGAAGAACAACCGCCCTGACGATAACGGGATGCACTCCGAGAACGGGTATAATATACGCCGTGATTCTCTGACGCCGAGGCAGAAGCGCCTGATTCTGCAGCGCCGGAAGCGGCGCCGTCTCTCAAAACGGATCGGAATCATCCTCTGCTGTATCGAGATCGCACTTTTTGCGCTCGCCATGGTCACGGTATACCGCCTTGGCGTCGTGCCGGCCCGGTATCTGCTTGCCGCCGGCGGCGTCATCGCAGCCATCTCGGTTTTCGCGCTGGTGAGCCAGTTCGCGAAGCACAAGCTGCCCGGCAAGATCATCGCCGTTGTCCTCGCATTTATGAGCGGCTTCGTGACATTCTACGCCACGGTGACCATGGATGCCCTTTCAAACATCACGGGCGCCAACACAGAGGAGTACCAGTACTCAGTGGTGGTCGCGGCTGGTGACAGTGCCCAGGCGATGGGGGATGTGGCGGACTACTCCTTTGAATATGTGTCCGGCATGGACTCCTCGAATCTTGACAAGCTGCTCACGATGATTGAAAAAGACACGAAGTCAGACCCTGCTTCCAGGGAAATCAGCGACTGGCAGACAGCCGTGGGCGACCTCACGACCGGATCCGGCGTCGCGCTCATTGTGCCGGAGAGCATCCGCGAATCCATCTCCACAATCATGTCGACTTTCAGCAGTGACACAAAAGTCCTCAAGACCTACACCATCCGGGAGACACTGACAGAGGGCGCCGGAAGCGCCACTAACAAGGTCGATGTTTCGATGGATCCATTTGCCCTGTATATTGCGGGCAATGACCAGGAGGGCGAGATCGGGACGACCGGCAACAACGACGTGAACCTGGTCGTCGTGGTCAACCCGAAGACCCGTCAGATCCTGATCGTCTCCACGCCGCGCGACTCATATGTCCCGATCGTGTCGGACAGCGGAAAGGTGATGGACCGCGACAAGCTCACGCACGCCGGCGACTACGGCGTCGGCTACTCGATGGCCACGCTGGAGCACCTGTATGATGTCGATCTGGACTACTATTTCCGTCTGAACTTCACGGGGTGTGCCGGCATCGTGGACGCCATCGCGCCGATCACGGTTCACTCCGACGTGGACTTCACCACGACGCCGGACACATATCCGGAGCCGCTGACATTCCACGCGGGCGACAATCTCATCGAGAGCGGTGACTACGCCCTCGCCTTCTGCCGCGAGCGCCACGCATTCCCGCTGGGCGACATCCAGCGCGGCAAGGATCAGATGTATGTCCTCACAGGGATCATCGACCGCGTGTCATCACCTGCCATTCTGACCCGCTACACCTCCCTGATGGAAAGCATCAAGGATCTGTTCAACACCAGCATGCCGCAGAGCAGCTTCAGCAAACTGGTGAACATGACCCTCCAGGATCCGACCTGGAATGTGCAGACATACTCCACGATGTATGATTCCTTCACGAAGGCCTACTCGCCGCTGCTCACCGCTGACGTGGACATGACGATTCTGGACGAGACGTCGGTGCAGATCGTCAAGGAGCTCATCGACAAGACAGAGGCAGGCGATGTATTCGACGTAAACACATATGCGGCGCAGCGCTACACGACGCTTGGCGGCGCACACCCGGACCGCGCGGCTGACGCCCTGTCCGGCGACACAGACAGCAGCACCGCAGCACAGACGACAAGTGCCGCCGCGGGCTGAGGGACGAACAGCAGAAAATGCAGGGCAGCTTCCTTATTGCAAGATGGGATGGCTGCCTTTTTCTTTGTTCACAGAATGATTGTATTTTCTTATAATGATATTGCAGATTTGCGTGACAAGGAGGATACATGTTTACTCTCAACCGACAACTTGCAATCCGGGTTCCCGGGGAATGTGACGGCAAGCCGGTCCGGCACGCCGTGAAGACACTGAAGCGGGATCTTGGCAGCGTGTTCTCAGAGACGGACGCCGCCGGCGGTGATCTCATTCTGCAGATGGATGACGCTCTCGCAGACGAGGCGTATGAAGTGTGCGTGAGCGATGATGCGATCACACTGCGCGCCTCTTCCCAGCTCGGCTTCGTGTACGGGATCTTAGCCGTGAGCCGGGAGTTTCTCGGCGTTCTGCCGTTCTGGTTTTTTATGGACCAGACATTTACCAGGGTGGCGGAAAAGCAGATCCCCGCGGGCACGAGACTCACAAGCCCGTCATACGCGGTGAAGTACCGCGGGTGGTTCGTGAATGACGAGGTGCTGCTGGACCACTGGAGCGTTGACCGCGACCCCGACAAGCCTTTTGAGCTGGCTTACGAGGCGCTGCTGCGGCTGGGCGGCAATATGGTCATCCCGGGCACGGGCGAAAACGGCCGGAAATACCGGCAGATGGCCTCCGATATGGGGCTTGTCATCACGCAGCACCACGCGGAGCCGCTGGGGGCGGAGATGTTCCTGCACGCCTGGCCGGATCTTGACCCCAGCTATGACAGGTACCCGGAGAAATTCCGGCAGCTCTGGCAGAACGCCATCGACGAGCAGAAGGGCATGCGGGTCCTCTGGAATCTCGGCTTCCGCGGGCAGGGCGACGTGCCGTTCTGGCACAACGACCCCCGCTACGCGACCCAGAAGTCGCGCGGGAAGCTGATCAGCGACATCATCCGCCTGCAGTACGACATGGTCCGCGCGTCCGATCCGAAGGCCGACTGCTGCGTCAACCTGTACGGAGAGGTCCTGGAGCTGTACCGCCAGGGATATCTGACCTTTCCGGACGACGTGATCAAAATCTGGGCGGACAATGGCTTCGGAGTCATGGTGTCCAGGCGGCAGGACAACCACAACCCGCGCATTCCGGCAATCCCCGGCGAAGGCGAGAAAGGACCGCACGGCATCTACTATCATGTGTCCTTCTACGATCTGCAGGCAGCCAACCACATAACGATGCTGCAGGTGCCCCCGGAACTGGTCAGGGAGCAGCTTGAGGAAACGCTCGCGCACGGCATGGGAAGCTTCTGGCTCATCAACTGCAGCAACATCCGGCCGCACGTGTACTATCTGGACTTCGTCGCCCGTCTGTGGCAGTCCGGCGACATAGATATTGAGAGACACGCGCAGGAGTACGCCGCGCAGTACTACGGGAAGGAAAACGCCTCCCGCGTCGCGTCCCTCATCCGGGATTATCATAAGAGCGCCGTCTCTTACGGGCCGCACGAAGACGATCTGGCGGGAGACCAGTTCGAGAACCACGTGGCCCGCTGCCTCATCTCGCAGTACCTCATCGACCCGGACAAGGCGTCGGAGAGCCTGCTCTGGTTTCGGAAGACGGACAGCCTGAAGGAGCAGATCCAGGCGTATGCCGATATCTACCGTGAAGGGCACCTGAAGTATCAGCGCCACTACAAGCACTGCGTCAAGGCCTGGGCGGAAATGAATGAGCCCGCGGACACGCTGCTCGCCGACACCATAATGCTCTGTGCCGCAATCCACATGCACTGTTCGACAGGCGCATGGCTCACGTGTGAGGCGCTCCGCGAGGCTTACGCGCACAACTGGCAGCGTGCCTTCTACAACGCCGGGCTTGCCCGCGAGCAGTACCTGGCCGCCGATCACGCGATGCGCTCCCGCGAGCACGGCAGATGGCACGGTTTCTACGCGAACGACTGCGAAGTGGACTGCAAGCAGAGCGCCTGGGTCCTGGCAGGACTCATGAGCTGGCTGCGCAACCGGGATGACGGCCCGCACTTCTACCAGTGGCAGCGCGATTTTCTGAATTCCGAGGAGGACGCGAAGATCCGTCTGATCCTCACAGCCGAGAATCACCGGACTGACGAGGAGATCTTCGCGCTGATGAAAGAGCGCTGGCAGGCGTGATGCGCCTGCCGCAGCAGCTGACTTGTACTTTCGGGGGAAAACGATAGCAAATGGCTGAAAAATTTGAAGTAAAGCTTTCTGACGGCACACCGATGAAAGGCTGGACGTGGCAGGTGAAAGAGCCGTGCGCCTGTTTCTGCCTCATCACCGGCATGAATGAGTACGCAAAGCGTTACGCGCGCCTGGCTGAATGGCTGAACGAAAGGAATATCTCGGTGTGGGTGCTGGACGCGCTCGGGCAGGGACTGAACGCGGAGTCTGTCGAAAAGCAGGAGATCTGGCCGGCAGACGGCTTTGAAAAAAACGTGGAAGGCATACACCAGATGAACAGCCTCGCCCGCAGGGCAGGTGTTCCCGTTGTCCTGATGGGGCATTCGATGGGATCTTTCCTCACCCAGCGTCTCATGCAGCGCTATCCGGACAGCGCCGACCGCTATATTCTGTGCGGCAGCAACGGCGGACAGGGCACACTGATGAAGATCGCGTATCGCATGGCAAGGCACCAGGTGAATGATGCCAACCGCGAACAGCCATGTCCGAAGCTCTCTTCTCTGGGACTCGGCGGCTACACCAGGGCCGTGAAGAACCGCCGCACCGATCTGGACTGGCTCTCTTACGACGAGGAGAATGTAGACCGCTACATCGCCGACCCCTGGTGCGGACACGAGAACACCGGCAGCTTCTGGCTGGAGTTCCTGAAAGGCATGGCAAGGCTCTGGGACGCGAAAGCAATGGCAGATGTCGCGAAGGACCGCCCCGTGCTCATCATCGCCGGCCAGGAGGACCCGGTCGGCCGCTGCGGAAAAGGCCCGAAATGGCTCACGGACAGATACCGGGCTCTGGGCGTAAAAAACGTGACCTTGAAGCTCTATCCGCACATGCGCCACGAGATCCACAATGAGAAGGGATATCTGGAAGTTTACGGGGATATCCTGAAATTCGTGATGAAAGAATAAGCGTCCGCGGCTGAAGACCGCCGGACGCAGCAGGAAAACTCCCCCGCGAAAGGATTTCATTCCTCTCGCGGGGGAGTTCCGTTTTCTTTCATGACAAAGCGCAGGGCTCTCAGCCCGCATCTGAAGGGTCGGGAGCGATATCGGGCTTTTCTTTTGCCTCCCCGCTCTCCTTTCCGGCGGCCTCTTCTTCGGCCTTCAGCTGCTTCTCGCGCTGGGCGAAGGCCGCGATCAGCGACCTCTTGCCGTCAACCGTCAGCACGAAATTCTCAGCGACCGGATTGATGATAAGGCCGATCCTCGGATCCATCATGAGCGCATGCTTGATGTCACACGGCAGCGCCGCCCATTCCTTTGTCGGATAAACCCTCTGAAACTCGAACGGATCGGTGAAGAACGGCAGGAAATGCTGCTGCTTCTTGTCCGTGATGTGCGGGATCTGAATCTTTGCGCTGCGCGGAAGCGAGTGATAGGTCACCAAGCCGGTCAGCCTGTGTCCTTCGGCCCGCACCGGGAGAAGCAGGATCGCCTTGTCCAGCTGATCCAGCATCCGGACTTCGCGCAGTTTGACGTTCTGCTCATGCTGCTCGTACTTTACCGGCCAGCGGGCCTCGGAGAGCAGCGAGTTCAGAGCAAACCGCAGCGCCGGATTGGTCACCTTGAACGGCAGGCGGTTCAGTTCGTTCAGCCCCGGATCCTTCTCGATCTCGTCCCGGTCGAGCGTCACCTTGAACTGCCCGTTGTCGACCGTCACAAGATTCACGCCGGTGTAATACAGATACCGGAACAGACTCATCTTGTCCGGGAACGGCGAAGCAGCCTTTTCATAGCGCAGGATCGCCAGCTGGCGGAACTGCCTGCGGTAGAAATCCATCGCGTCCCGCGCAAACGACTCTTTTGAATAGATGTCGACCGCGCCCTGGTCCAGAAACGGCATGTTGGTCGTGCGGTCCATCATCACGAACAGCTCATCCGCCTCGCGCATCTTGCGGCAGAGCTCCTTCTCCAGCGCCGCTTCCTTGTTCTCGAAATCGTTGACCTCATTCTGCTCGTGGATCTGCCGGATCATGCGGATCATGAAGCAGAGCTCCTGAATGGTGAGCCTGCCGAGGGTGCTCTCGTCCAGGATCCCAGCCTTCAGGATCCCGGCCAGCTGCGCCGCCCGCTCCTCGCTCACGCGGTCCGGATTGTTGCGGCCGCGCTTCTGCTCGATGCGGTAGCACTTGTCGCCCGGCTTAAACGTCTCCGGCGCCGTGTTGTTCACGTAGATCGCGTAGGCATTCTGGTTCTCCCCGCCCTCTTCAAACGTGATCTTTGGCAGCGGATCACGGCCCAGACGCTCAAGGCCGGAAACCGGGAACGTCGCCCGCACGCCGTTGTTTGCGTCCGTCAGCACCAGACTGTCGCCAACCGAGATTGTCCCCATCTCAAGGAATCCGGACACAAGTGTCGCCGGCGTCCCGTCGTGATCCATGGAGAATGCGGTGTCCACCCTGAAAATCGCCGTCACGCCCAGGCGCTGCGAAGACTTCTGTGCGGACTGCGCGCCCGTGCTCTCCTGCGGCGCGGTGCCGCTGTTGCTGACCGCTTTGTCTGTTTCCGGTTCCGCAGGCTGTTTTTTCACAGATTCAGGAACTTCCGGTGCTTTCGCTTCAGGGGACTCCGGTTCCGGCTTCCCGGCGGTGTCATCCACTGCGCCGGTCTGCTTCCTGACAGGCTCTGACACTTCCCGGTCCGGCTTTCGTTCAGGCTCAGGAGCTTGCGCTTCCGGCTTTTCATCCGGCCTGGACGGCTCCGGTTCCCGCACCTGTGCAGCGCGGGCCTCTGGTTCCTCTTCCGGATCATGCCTTTTAACTCCGGTCTCCTGTTCTTCCTCCTGACCGGCCTTCTTTTTACGAAAATGGTCAAATAACCCCATTGGAAAACCTCCCAATCATCAGCTTGGAATATTATAGCATACGGCTCATGAAATTTGACCGTGTTAGCCATATAAAACTGCCACGAGTCCGGACGGTATGCTATAATGCTGGAAGAAATTCATTTTCAGAAAGGGAAAACAGATGGAAGAATATACCGGCTACCGCTATGACACACAGCTTCTAATCGACGGTGACGACCTGGACGAGGACGAGATCCGCGATTACTTCACGAAGAATTTCAAGGGCGACTGCCTGCTCGCCGTCGGCGGCGACGGCGACCCGATCAAGATTCACTTTCACACGGATGAGCCCTGGAAAGTGCTCGAATATTGCCGCAGTCTCGGCGAGATCTACGACATCGTCGTGGAAGACATGGTGAGACAGTCAAAGGGCCTGCACGGCTGATAATTTTAGATGTACAGACTTGCTTTCCGCCGGCTTTTTTGCGCCGTTCATCCCGCGCCAAAAGCCGGCGGAAAACGGTTTCAAGAGAAAGCGCACTCTTACCGCAATATTTTGTCCATCGGCCTGCCTTTCGCGAGCTCGTCGACCAGCTTG
>OCTW013414562.1_pt1 | contig 47504 bp, 41 predicted proteins | sample 1539671 | NCBI WGS metagenome assembly OCTW01 (sample SAMN02144230, study PRJEB22623) | gut metagenome | biome: sheep rumen | host: Ovis aries | place: New Zealand
CGTGGTTGCAAGGTCATTCACCATTATGTAGCTTTTATTTCGCATTTTGTTTGGATACTTATAAAAGACACAACATCCACCATCTATCTCCGATGGTATAGAGTCGAAGCTTCCTATTTCAATGCTGACATTCGATTTTACCTCTGCAAAAGATGTGAGAGAATATAGTATTGAAAAACAAGTAATTATAGATAACTTTAAAGTATTCATTTCTACCTGTTTTATAATTTCACTTTGGCATAGATAAATGATTTATGTTAAAAAAATACTATTTGACAAATGGTGTAATAAGCTTGTTATTCGCTTTTTGCTTCTTTTTGAGCAAAGCTGCTGGAATATTACTTTTTGCAGCAGCTTGGGCTGGCAATTTGATGAGTGATGGATAATACAAAAATGCAAGATTAATACCTGTATAGGTGTCTTTTGTAGCTTCCTCTCCATCAAAAAGACCAAAGGCGATACCCATTTCTGTTGCGTCACTGCTATTGAGACCTGATAATTTAAATTCCGATAACGTTATCCCGTCTTCACCTACGAAATCGGCACCAATGCCATAACCAGATTCAAAGATTGTAGCACCATCTGCCAAAGAAACGAATATCGGATAAATGCTGTAAGCTGTATTCTGATAATTGAACGTACCAAGTTGGGTTCCACTCAAGAATATAGCTTGATGTGACTTCTGATTCCATTGGAATGGATAAGTTACTCCTAAATCTGGAACGACCAAGTAAGGCTTATCGTCTTTTGCCACTTGGATAGATGCAGAATAACTAACTGTATTAAATTTGCTATTATAACCTGTAAGAATAATATCGCCTACTAAATCGGCCAACTCACCCTGAGCAATCAGGATAGAATCTGCTACATTACCCGTTTGTATCTTAATATAATCTCTACGGAAAGCACCCGTTTTATTCTCTTCAACTTGATAAACAAACCCATTGTCAGTAGACGTAATATCCACCCACTCAGGTACATGTACTAACTGTACCGGTAAAGTGTGTTGAATAGTAACTTCACCCTGTTGCGCTTGATCATCCAGATAGTTCTCTTTATCAGCTTCTATATTGAACGTAAGACCCAACTGCGAAATAGAGGTCGTCACGGAGTCACTACCAGAATAGATTTTCAACGAAGCTGCTCTACTGGTAATATTCGGATTTTCTTTTGCTTCGACCGTTATGGTATTACCCGACACCGAAACGGTTGCCCAGTCTGCATCTGTTACCGCTCTGACCGTTGTTAAAGTATCTTCAGGAATACCTACTACAACACTTCCAGTACCTCCGACACTGGTAAAGGCGACATTCTGAGAAGCAATCGCCAACGGTGTGGTAGGTGTTGGCAGATCATCGTTCTCACAAGATACACAAAGCAGTGCACCTGCAAATATATAAATACATCCTAATAGTTTATTCATTGTTATTTTGTTTTAATGTTATTATTCGGTACGTTTTTTATGATTTCATTTCGTGGTGTCATTTCAAGAGTATGATTTGTGGCTATACATGAACGTCTGTCTACGTCGTTTGGGTATAAAGCATTTTTGAGGAATAACATTCTCCCAAACTGTCCAGCTATCTATCTGATGTTTTATTCGACGAACAGCATCTTCGCATTCTACAGGATAAGAGAGCGACTGTACAAACCACAGTTTTCGGTGTCTTACATATTTAGCATAATTACGATACCCATCTACGACTCCATCTTCAGCATATAGTGGACTTGAGATGATGAGGGTATCCGCAAGAGTACGTATCTTTACATCATGATTTTCATGCACAAGACTGTCTTTCATCTGTTGTACTGTTAATTGTTCAGGATTACCAAGCACATAACCTGAAAGATTGATCTGTTCTACATTCCAAAAGCGGAAAGTGCAGCATCCAGGCTCTGGATCAAGAGAATCAGGAAGTTGTACGAAAAAGTCTGGATATCGCATGATATAACCAAAAGTGCTATCATGATAAGTTTTCATATGAGCACCATTAATTTTCTGTTGCAGCAAGTTAGCAATCGGTATTACATTATCTCTGTGATGAAGATAAATGAATGTCGATGCCACAACCGTCAGAAAAAATGTTATGATGAAAAATCGTCTCATAATTGATTATTACTTAAATATGACACAGAAATAACATCTCCGAATGATGTATATATGGTGAGGCTATTACAAAGCCTCACCACACCCAAGTACTCTGTCTAATACTTTTAAGAGACTGAGAGTATCGTATTATTTAAACAATACTTCCTTACCATCAGGTACAAGTTTGAAGGTATTTTCAGGATTAGATTCATCCGTCATCAAAATGTATGAAGGATTTCTCGTGTCGTCGGCTGTAAGCTTAAAGGTACGAGGCAGATTGACGTAGCCTAATGGGAAAACCATATAGTCGTAGTTAGCATTCTTGGAATACCATGAAGCATTGCCCAGACCTTGACCTGTAAATGATAATACGACTTCGTCTTCGCTCTTAATGGTACAGTTCATCGTGTACATACCATAATAGTATCCATCTTCCGCTGAACCACTATAGAAGCTTAAACCAAAACCTTCACCATAACTACTTGTTGTAAAGTTACCAAAGATAACATAATCGAGTGATTCGGCAAGATCACCAGCATTTTTAATGGCAACATTAAAGTATTTTTTACCGAAACTGCCAATAGCATCATAAGTAAGATAGAATGTTCCATCTGCAATCTGATCTGCTAATGATGGTAAAACGGCAATTAATTTGATATTAGACTTACCTTTCTTCTCTGACCATTCCGTGCCTTTCGCATAGTTGAATCCATCTAAAGAATAGTTGTTAATGGTGTTGTTTTCATACAACTCGATACCATTAGGAGTAATGATATAAGGCACATCAAGAGTCTTTGTCGTCCCGTCTGATTCGTATGTTACTGCGAGGTTACGATAATGAGACTTGGCACAAGCTAATGTATCTTCGCCTAATACCAACTGATATTTCTTATAATTCATTACTTTTTCTACCTGAGCAACCTTGTTGATATAGCCAGCCCATGTCTCATCTTTCGCCAATGGGGTAAGAACGATTTTGGAACCATGCTTTTTACCCTGAAGGATAACACTATCAGCAGAACACTGCTGTACACGGAACTCAAAGTCACCTAAGTAGCCTTCTCCACTTTTACCAACACCACCATTACGCTTGGAAGATGGCTCAGAGAAAATATGAATAAGATTATTAAATTCGTCCATTGACAGGATAACACCATCACTCTGTTCAAACTTATAATGAGAGGTCTGCAAAGAATCGCCAAACAACTCGTTACCGATGGTTACCTGGTCATCCTTAAATTTCAAATAGAGGTTATACCCACCATATCGTGTATCAGCATAGTAGTGTGCAACCCATCCGTTTGAAGCACTCTCAAGTATTTGTTGATCTGTCGTAATAGCCTCCTGAATACGCTGAGCTGATGATTTTTCAAACAGATCATCTACCTCATTGGTACAAGATGCTGTCAACAATAAAGCAGCAAAGCTTAAAAGTATATATGATATTTTTTTCATAACGTATACGTCTTTAGTTTAATTTGGTAAGATCAAGGGTTTTTACTTCATTGCATCGACGGTTTACGACAGTACGCAATTTGTCGATATCTATACCCCATGAGTCCTGCATATAGGTACGGATGATATCCAATTTCTTCAGAATAATAGCAGCGCCTTCATCGCCAGCCTTCTTGAGCAGTGCATTCCAGCCCTCATCTGAAAGGGTGATATATGTAGAATAAGTTTCTGCAAAATCTTCGTTATACTGATCTGATGCGTAACCAGTAACGAAACCCTCTTGACCTGATTCTTCGTCAGACACATTAATCCAGTCTGTAGAATGATACTTACCAGCTGAAATAGCCTGGAAATCGGTAGTATACTGCTTCTTCTGAGTTAAGATATGACAGAACTCATGGTGCATGGTATGAAAATACCAGTGGTTTAAGTCGAGAGGAAGCGCACCTCTTGAGCGGAAAGGATCGTCCTGCTCGATATGGATGTTATGAATATCCAATTCGTTCAGGCGGAATAAAGTTACCATAATACCACCTTCTGCAGTACCCAGCACGATACTACCCTGACCACTATACTCAGGTGAACCGATAAGCTGAACAACACGGAAGGTATTAGCTTTCACAAAGTCCTCTCCTACTGCCTCACGATAAGAGTCGAGCCATACATGCTTCAAGAGAATGGCCATCGCTTTAGAATTATCCAGACGAGCAGGAACTACATTATACTCATTATCAGAGAGCTTGTCATTATAGTAATACTGGAAATCAATATTATAAGGTAGTGTGAAATTATTTAATATCCAGGTATCAAACTCGGTACGTTTCGGAGAAGACGTATCAAAGATAGACTCGTTCTCGATACCATTGTCCTGACAAGCAGCCAAGACGATGGTAAAGAAGGCTATAAATAATAATTTAATATATTTCATTGTATAATATGCTTAGAAAATTAACGTGGGTTAGCTTCGAGACCAGTAGATAACACATCGGCTGGAATCTGGATAGCCAAACGAAGATCGCCCGGCTTAATGTAGATTGGATTCTCGTGAGAAATATAATGCGTATAAGGTATACCATAACGTTTCAAATCCATGAATCGCTGTCCCTGCCAGAAAGTTTCGATACGACGCATCTGCAACAAACAGTATAACAAGTTACGCTGGGTGGCATTGCTGATGGTAAAGCCCTGAGGATGCAAAGTCTTCTTCACATTCTGCTTTTTTACTTCCACTTCATTGTCAGCCACAGTATCCAACTGATTAAAGAATTTATTCACATTGTCGACCGTCAGTCTTTGACGGGTATAGCTACCATGTGACGCCTCGCAGTGGGCATCGCACCAGCTGTTCATATCGGCAATAGCAGCTTCGTTCTCACCCAGGAGAATTTCTGACTCAGCTCTAACAAGCAGCGTTTCGTCGGTGGTGAAAGCAGCCTCTACGATGTGAGCAAAACCTGTGTTATTAATCTTATCCGTAACTTCGAAGAACTCTATCTGCTTAGGAATCCATACCGTCTGGTTATTACCATACATCATATGAGATTCATAGAGCGTATTGTCAGAAGAACCTTTGCTCTTGGTCCAAGGCATAAGTGCCCAGAATGTTTGTGATGAAACGACATCCATATTATGGTTATATCGTTTCGTGCTTGTCGCGTAAGAAGCACGTCCCATCAGAGAATACGATGTCAAAAGCAACAGATTGGATGGATTGCCACTCTTGATATAATTATTACCGATATCCTCTGTACCAGCAAGGTTGGAATAGCTAGACATCTGTCGGAGTACAGAACCAGGATTTGAACCTACTACAACAGAAGCATACTCTTTAGCCTTCTTGAAATTCAGATAGTACAGATTGAATCGAGCAGCAAAAGCATAAGCAGCACTCTTATTAAAATGATATTTTGCTGAAGTCAGATGACTGTCATCAATCATTGGCAGAGCTTTCTCAATATCTTCATTAATATTTGCATACAACTCTTTCAGCGTACCACGCTCTGGCACTGTTACACCCGCCTGCTTCGGATAGGGCAAGCCTAAGTATTTTTCGGCTTTGTCAGGATTATAAGCCATACAAAACAGATTACTGAGACGGAACATGGCAAACGCTCTACAAAGAAGAGCCTCAGCACGAAGACCACGATTATAAGCGTTATCTTCCATCTTATCGAGTGCTTCTAACGCATTATTAGCAGTTGCTACAGAACGGTAGGTATCACTCCAAATTTTATACGGTACATCGTTATAAGATATCGTTTCAACATCCTGCAAACGATAGATTTGGTCGATGTAATCGTAGGTAGCATACTGTGTACCGTTATCGGTTACATTATCTGAAGAGAATTCCTCTACCAGAAGAGGAGCATTATTCGGATAAGCGGTAACCAAAAGGCTTTTTACTTTTTCTACAGAGTTGACTTCTGTACGGTTATCAGGCATCTTATCGAGATAGTCACCACATGAAGTCAAGCTCAATAAGGCTGCAGCTATATAGAAATATTTGTATTTTTTCATTATTATACTCTTTTAAAAAATTAGAGGCCCAAACGCAAAGTACATGTAAACTGACGTGGCATTGGAACTGCTACACCACCAGCATTGAAGAATTCAGGATCTTGACCGTTTAACTTCTTATCAGAATAAATCAAGAAGAGGTTAGTAGCCTGAAGTTTAATACTTGCATTCTGTATACGTAATGCTTCTGCGAAGCTCTTAGGGAAATCGTAGCTCAGAGAGATTTCTTTCATACGGATAAAGTCGCCCTTAGCAATACGTGCTGTACTACGATTGTAAGCATTATAGGCATATCTCAAATAGAGATCATTCTGTATCTGGCGAAGATCTGCAATAGCAGGAATGTTTGTTGTTTTTTCGTCACCAGCTTGGGTCCAACGATTCTTGAAATCCTTAGGCATTGCATCGAGATCTGAATATCTGTAGTTAAATGAATCTGCCAAGCGAACTACATTACCAAAAGAGTAAGTCATGAAGACATTTAGGTGCCAGTTCTTATAGGTGAAGTTGTTACCAAATGAACCAGTGACAGTTGGGTCTGAAGGACCTTCATATACCAGATAATCAAGATTAGTAGACTGGAAGTTGATATCACTGGTAGTCAAGTTGCCTTCTTCATTAATAAAGGTAGGGATACCATCGTTGTTCAAGCCTCTGAAATCAAGAGAATAGAGGGCACGGTATGGATCACCCTTACGAGTAAAACCGACACCACCTTCACCGGCAATCATGTCGATGATACGGCTATTATCATCCAGTTCGGTTACTCTCGTTTTTACATGAGAGAAAATGAAGTCTGTATTCCACTGGAATTTAGGAGTCACGATGTTTTTGCTTGAAATGGTAAGCTCCTCACCATGCGATTTCATGGCAGCAACATTAGCCAACTGGCGAATAGCACCCTTGGTACCATTCGTAGTCTGATAACCAATCAAATCGTAGTTGTTACGGGTATACCAGTCGAAGACTACATTAAGACGATTGTTTAAGAAACCAAGATCTACACCTACGTTAAACTCGTGTTTCTTTTCGTATGTCAAATCAGGGTTTGCGATATCCTTGATTTCGAGACCAGACTCTTTATCTGAAGCAAAAGGACGCCATACATTGGTACTTCTAATAATCGCTTCGGCATTAGATACAGAAGGATCATCACCGGTAAGTGAGTATGAAGCACGCAAAGTGGCATGACTGAAGGCTGGTTCAATACGTTCAAACCACTTCTCCTCATGGAGGTTCCATGCAGCAGAAACGTTCCAAGTAGGCAACCAGCGAGCTGAAGTAGCTTTACCCAGACGGTTACTACCTTCGTAACGGGCTGTAAGGTTCAAGCTATAACGACCTTTGTAAGAGTAGTTTACATTACCAAAGAATGCCGCTTTACGGTTGTAGAAGTTTTTAAGGTAATAGTAGATATCGTTCTGCTCAGAAGCCTGCTTGAAGTAATAATAGCTGTAAGCACCGAGATAACCCATGTCGTACTGCATACCTACACCATTGAAATAGCTACGGTTGCGCTCGATATTATTCACCTCCATACCACCATAGAAGTTGAAGATATGATCTTCGTTCCATACATCATTATAGTTGACAGAGGCACGGAAATCATAACCATTCATTTTATATTTGGTTTCACGATAGAAACCACCTTCAGGGAGTACAGAGAATTTCTGTGTATTTACCTGATCAGGATCTTGATATAACCAAGGGTTAGAATCTATCATGGTAGCATCATCCATAGCGCGGAAAGACTGAGCCATGTTAGAATACTCTGTGATGGTATTCGCTTGTGTGGTAGTAGAGTACTTATAGGCTCCCATCAGTGACAATTCTACCTTAGAGATAGGCTTATATTTTAACTCTGCCTGGAATCTAAGATCTACGATGTCATAATCCATATAGTTGTTAGCCAACTCATGATGGATGTTAAACGGAGCATAGTTACGCACGTAAAAAGCATTAGGATCAAGAGTACGAGAAGAGTTAATCGCATAAGAGTAAGGGTTGATATCGAAATCACGACTAACTTTACCAGTTACAGCATCTACACTCTGAGAGGTTGTACCCGGAGCCTTCTGCATACGATAAGAAGTATTGGCACGAAGACCTAAAGACAGTTTAGAGCTAAGTTTATAGTCAGCATTGATAGCTGCAGTAAAACGCTGCATCTTGCTGGCTTCTGTCCATCCTGGGTCTGTCAAATAAGAGAAAGAGGTATAATATTGTGCCTTATCCGTACCTGTAGACATGCTGATAGAGTGATTCTGCATGATAGCAGAACTGAAGAGCTCATCAAACCAGTTGGTATTGCGGAATTCTGCAGCCTGCAAATAAGCAGCACGGGCTTCAGGAGTATTCGCAAGTCCGAAAGTACCGGTAGAAGCATTATAAGTACTCATCAACTGATACATCTTACCATAGACACCGCTCGATTCAGCACGTAAGGTTCTACTGTAAGATAGCAAACCAGCACTTTCCATTTCTTTGTAAACACCCATTTGCTCCTGAGAGTCCATAATGTTAAACTGGCTGTAGCTTGGACGAAGACGCATGGTAAACTCACCAGTATAGTTAATACGGGTACTACCCTGGCGACCCTTCTTGGTTGTGATAACGATGACACCAGCCATCGCACGCGCACCATAAATAGAAGTAGCACTACCATCCTTCAATATCTGAAAGCTCTCGATATCATCTGCATTCAAACCTGCAACCGCAGATGACAAAACGGTAGAAGCATCACCCGAAGAAAGCTGATCAGCATTGACCTCAGTAACATCTTCCATAATGACACCATCAACCACCCACAACGGTTTACTACTACCATATATAGAAGTAGCACCACGAACACGAATTTTAGGAGCAGCACCAAAGGTACCAGAAACATTCTGAACACTTACACCAGCAGCACGACCTTCGAGCGAACGGCTGATATCAGCCACACCGTCAATTTTGGCTTTAGCAGCATCCACCTTGGTAGAAGCACCAGAGAAAAGTCGCTTGTCGATTTTGTGCATACCAGTTACCACCACTTCACCAAGTGTTTTGTCGTCAGCAACAAGGCTAATCTTCATACCTTCCTTGGGAGAAACCGTAATGGTTTTCATGCCAAGATAACTGACAACCAACTTTTTACCCGAAGGTACACTGAGGGTGAAATTACCATCAATGTCGGTAACAGCACCAGTCTTCGATCCTTGCACGATGATAGAAGCACCGATAATCGGTTCTCCATCTGAAGCTGAGACAACGGTACCTGTAACTTTGTTTTGGGCAAGAACGGTTCCTACGAAAAGGAACAGACTTGCGAAAAACATTGCTAGTCTTTTTTCCATAAAAATCTCTCTCATAAAAATTAAAAATTAAACAATACTTCTTGAGACGGTGGTGTAAGTATCACTGAAAATGCAATTAATTTCATCCTATTTACTAGTGATTTTTCACGTTTGGTCTTTCCGAAGGTTACTTATATATTCACATTAATAGTTAATATCTACTTTCAGTCTATTATTATATAGTGGTATATGATTCTATATTGAAAACGTATGCAAAGATAGAGTATACTACTTGCATAGCCAAACATTTGTATAAAAAACATCAAACGCTTTACATTTTTTAACGCTAATTCTGTTGAATATACTATACATTTGGTATACAACTTTCATTATTTGCTATTAAATAGTTAGCATTTATCGATTATTTGTTTCATACTGAAGATTTGCGTATTAATATTGATAGTATATTCATAAAATATTATAAATTCTTACTAGATATTTAGCAATTATTTAAGGGAAACAAGAAAAAATGAGTAACTTTGCAATAAATATGAAAAATTTCAGCAAAAATAATTATTATAGAGATTTAATTAAGTTAGGTATTCCTATTATTATCGGTCAGTTGGGTACTATTGTTTTGGGGTTTGCAGATACCTTGATGATTGGTCATCATGGTACAGAAGACTTGGCTGCAGCAGGACTCGTGAATAACGTATTCAACCTAGTACTTTTGTTTTATCTCGGCTTTTCGTATGGTCTTATTCCATTAGTGGGCAACTTATATGGAAAAGGCAAACATCAAGAAATCGGTCAGAAAGTAAAGAATAGTTTATTGGCTAATTTCTTGATCGGCCTATTGCTGATGTTGGTGATGACGATTGTTTATTATAATCTAGAGAACATGGGGCAACCGAAAGAACTTTTATCACTGATACGTCCGTATTTTATCGTTAATGTGATAAGTCTTCCTTTTATCGGCCTTTTTAATGGTCTCAAACAATTCTTTGATGGTATCACCCATGCTAAGGTATCTATGTGGGTTATGATTATCGCCAACCTGCTAAACATCCTATTTAACGGTTTACTCATCTATGGATATGCTGGTTTTCCCGAACTCGGACTGCTTGGTGCCGGTATAGCCACACTTGGGTCGCGCGTGTTTATGGGCATAGCACTACTATGCATTCTACTTGGAAATCGTAAATTTGCCATATACAAACAAGGCCTGATACAAGGTATCATTAATCGTAAAGATATGAAAGATCTGAACGCACTGGGATGGCCTATAGCATTACAGTTGGGTATGGAGACAGCAGCCTTTTCGCTGAGTTGTATTATGGTAGGATGGATAGGCACTACAGCTCTTGCCGCTCATCAAGTAATGGTTACCATCGGACAGTTGTTCTGTCTGATTCTTTCGGGTGTTGCCACAGCAGCATCTATCCGTATCAGTGTATTTTATGGACAGAATAATTATTCGGCAGTTATCGAGAATGCCAAGGATTGTTTTCGGTTAGAACTGATTATCGCAACGATTATTGCGATACCGGTTATTATATTCCGCAATCAAATAGGCGGTTGCTTTACCAATAATACAGAGGTTCAGCATATGGTGTCAATAGTTATCTTCACCTTGATAGCCTATCAGTTTGGCGACGGTTTACAGTATACCTATGCAAATGCACTTCGAGGCATTGCTTGTGTACGTCCGATGGTACTTTATGCCTTCATCGCGTATTTTGTAATTAGTTTACCTTTGGGATATTTATTAGGTATTCATCTGAAGTTTGACTTAGTAGGAATTTGGACAGCCTTCCCTATTTCACTTTCAGTTGCTGGCATACAGTATTATCTTCGATTTAAGAAGGAAATGAATTTGAAAATACAGTAAAAGGTTCATTGTAATCTAGATTATTTAAGTTAAAAAGAATTAAGCATCTGTCAATATTTATCATGAAATGGTTAGTTTTGTAAGCGAATCATTTTATAACATCAACAAAAAGACCAACATGAAAAAAATTTTATTTAGTGCCATGGTTATGGCAATGATGTGCATGACAACAACCGTTAGCGCACAATCTAACGAGAGTAACCAGAGCAAGAAAGAGTGTTGCCAGAAGAAGGCTAAAGCTTGCTGTGAAAAGGATACTAAGGCTTGTTGCAAGAAGGAAGCTAAGACTTGCGGTGAGAAAAACGAGGATAAAGCTTGCTGTAAGAAGGACAAAGCCAGCTGTGATAAAAAGGCTAAGGCTTGTTGCAAGAAGCAAGTTAAGAAACAATAAAGTTCTCTTTAAGCCTTTGCGTCTTAGCACTCTTAGCGTGAATGAAATACTTATCTTATCTAAGAAAGTTTGGATAAGTTATGATTCTCGCCAAGTACGCTAAGACGCAAAGGCTTTTTTATATGTCTTCAAGTTAAAGGGCGAGAAAAAGATCTGAAGAAGGAACTGAAAAATTAACTACTGAAAAAACAATCGACTTGGCGAAAAAAGACATAAAAAAAGGACGAGTCTCCCCGTCCGTTTGTTTTCACAACGGAATAATCCTTATTGTGATTAGCTGAATTATGATGCAAAGAAAGAATTTTTTTTTCATATTTCCAAATTTTTTTCGTTTATTTTTTCTATTTTTGCTTAGAATCTAATAATTAATCAAAACATGAGGCATATCTTAGGCTTGGACCTTGGCACCAATAGTATTGGTTGGGCCCTTATTGATCAAGAAGAAAACAAAATTATTCACGCTGGTAGCCGAATCATCCCAATGGATGCAGGTATGATTAAAGATTATGGTGCAGGCAACTTACAATCTCCCGCCTCAAACCGTACAAACTTTCGCGGAACACGAAGACTCTATGAAAGAGCTGTACTTCGTCGCGAACGCCTTTTGCGCGTATTAAATGTATTACATTTCCTACCAAATCATTTTGCAAAGGCTATTAATTTTACGGATCATCCGGGACAATTTATAGATCATCAGGAACCGTTATTACCTTATCGAAAGGATAATAATGGGCATAACGAATTTATCTTTAAGGATTCTTTCTATGAAATGCTTGAAGATTTCGGCGAAAAGCATCCTGATATGATTGCTAATGGCAAGAAGATACCATACGACTGGACGCTATATTATCTTCGTAAAAAAGCACTTTCTCATGCGATACGAAGAGAAGAGTTGGCATGGATTATTCTGAATTTCAACACAAAACGAGGTTACTATCAGCTTCGTGGCGAAGAAGAAAAAACCGCAACATCTAAAAACGAAGAGTATAAGGTGCTCAAAGTAACAGAAGTAACCCAAATGGATGAAGACAAAAAACATAAAGGTAATTTCTGGTACGAAATTAGATATGAAAACGGTGCTACCCAGCGTAAATTAAGCGCAAGACCTCCTCACCAAATAGGCGACAAAATAGAGCTAATCGTTACTACGAATTTTGATAAAAATGGCAATATAGCGACCGACAAAGAAGGAAATGCAAAAATAAAATTGCGTGACCCTAAAGAGGATGACTGGACTTTAATGAAAAAGCGTACCGAACACGAATTGGATGAGAGTAACAAAACGGTTGGCGCCTTCATATATGATAGTTTGCTGGCAGACCCTACCCTCAAGGTTCGTGGGAAACTCGTTAGAACAATAGAACGAGCATATTACAAGAAAGAACTCATCGCCATTCTTAACAAGCAAAAGGAATTTATACCTGAACTGCAAGATCATGCTATATACATGGACTGCGTAAGAGAACTCTATCGCAGTAACGAAGCGCATGTAAAATCAGTAGAAGACAAGGATATATGTGATTTCATCATTAATGATATTATCTTTTATCAGAGACCTCTGAAAAGCAAGAAGGGAGAAATAGCAAACTGTCCACACGAATACTATCACTACATCGATAAGGATACGGGTGAAATTGTCGAAAAACCGATCAAGGTTATCGCTAAATCTAACCCACTCTATCAGGAGTTTCGCTTATGGCAATTCTTACAGAATCTGAAAATAATTCAGCGTGAGAAAATGATAGATGGTAGATTAAGAACTGATGTAGATGTTACTGCTGAATATCTTAATTCTGCAGAAAAAAGGGAAAATCTCTTCCAAATTATCAATCAAAGAAAAGATATTAACCAGACAGTTATCCTAAAAGCTCTACATTTAAGTTCTGACCAGTATAGATGGAACTATGTAGAAGACAAGAGTCTGCCTGGTAATGAAACACACATGCTTATCAACCCAGATAATCTGCTGAATGCGCAGCAAGAGTATGAATTGTGGCATATTCTATATTCTGTGGATGATCTTTTAGTTTTACGCAAGGCTCTTACTACTTTTGCCCAAAAAAATAATTTGGATGAACAAGCATTCGTAGAAAACCATATTCATACTAAGCCATTTGACAGCGACTATGGTGCATTCTCTGAAAAAGCCATACGCAAACTATTAGCTCTGATGAGAACAGGTAAATACTATGATGCCGCTGCCATTGACAGCAATACACAATGTCGCATACAGAACATCATCGAAGGTAAAGCTGATGCTAACATCTACAAACAAGCCCACAAAGCTGGCATTGACTTGAAAGATAAGAATGCATATCAGTTTATGCCTTTATGGTTAGCAGAGTACGTAGTATACGACCGAAAAAAAGATTATCCAATTTGGAAAAAGCCTGAAGATATCGACAGATATTTGAAACTAAACTTCAAACAAGGCACTCTGCGCAATCCTATTGTCGAAATGGTTTTAGGCGAAACGCTCCGTGTGGTAAGAGATATCTGGGCTAAATATGGCAAGATAGACGAGGTACATGTCGAAATGGGTAGAGATCTGAAACAGCCGAGTGATAAGCGTAAAAATGATCAGAAAAGAATGGCTGAAAATGAGCGTACCAATCATCGTATACGTACCTTGCTGCAAGAATTTGCTGCTGACGACTGCAAGATTAACAATGTGCGTCCTAATTCTCCATCACAGTTAGAAATCTTAAAGATATTCGAAGATGGTATTCTCCATGATGAAACCATAGAGATAGATGATGATATACAGCATATTATCAACGACCTGGGTGACACATCGACTCATGTAAGCCATAAAGACGTTATAAAATATCGCTTATGGCTGGAGCAGCAATATCGTTCACCTTACACGGGCGATGTGATTAGACTTACCGATCTGTTTACACCTGCTTACGAGATAGAGCACATTATACCGCAGTCTCGTTATTTTGATGACTCGCTGAGCAACAAAGTGGTCTGCGAAAGTGCCATCAATAAGTTAAAGAGTAATCAGCTTGGCTATGAATTTATCTTAAAGGAGCATGGTCATATCGAAGATGGTCACAAGGTATTTGACAAGGTGCAATATGAGGAATTTGTAAAGAAGCACTATGCCAACAATAAAGGTAAGATGCGCAAACTACTGATGGAAGATATTCCTGATGCTTTCGTACAAAGACAGCTCAACGATAGCCGTTATATAGCAAGAAAAACTATCGAAATGCTTTCTCCGCTCGTGAGAATAACAACAGAAGATGGTAAAATCGCCGATAACGACAAGGGACCAGTATCTATCAACGTCATTGCAACCAATGGCGCAATAACCGACAGACTGAAAAAAGATTGGGGTATTAACCAGATTTGGAATGATATTATTGCTCCGCGATTTGAACGTCTGAACCAAATGACCCAATCAGAAAACTATGGGCAGTGGGTCAATAAAGATGGCAAGAATTATTTTCAGATTAATATACCATTAAGTCTTCGGGGATTCAGTAAAAAGCGTATAGACCATCGTCACCATGCTATGGATGCGATAGTTATCGCTTGTGCTACTCGAGACCATGTAAACTATCTGAGCAACGCTGCAGCATGTTCTAATCAAGCCGATTTACGTTATGATTTACAGCATAAACTCTGCTCAAAAGAGAAAACAGATGATAAGGGCAACTATGTATGGCGCTTTATCAAACCGTGGGAAACCTTTACTCAAGATACGCGCCAGACACTTATGAATATAGTTGTAAGTTTCAAGCAGAATTTACGTGTCATCAATAAGATGACTAATTTCTACGATCATTTCGAAAATGGCAAGCGAGTAAAGGTAAAACAACAGAATGGTGATGGTTGGGCTATACGCAAATCACTTCATAAGGCCACAGTATCTGGTGCTGTAAGAATACAACGGAAGAAAAAGGTGAAATTAGCAGATGCCCTTGGCCACTTGAATCTGATAGTCGATAAAGAGGTGAAAAAAGATATCAAGGGCGTAATAGCTCAATATCATAAATTCGACCCAAAAACGATATTGAAGTATTATAAAGACCGCAAATATTTAATTGGTAAAAAAGATATTAAACAGGTAGAGATATGGGATACTCCTGAAAAAGCTGACTACTCTGCAGAACGAGTAAACTTGGATTCTTCTTTTACAAAAGAGAAAATTACTAAAATCACAGATACTGGTATTCAAAAAATACTCTTGGCTCATCTGGCTAACTACAACGATAAAGCTAACGAGGCTTTCTCGGCAGAGGGAATTGCTGCAATGAATAAAAATATCAAGGCTCTCAATGGTGGTAAGGATCATAAGCCTATACTAAAAGTGAGAAAGATGGATTCGCTCGGTCAGAAATATCCTATTGGCGAAACAGGTAATAAATCTAAACAGTATGCTGTGGCAGATAAAGGTACTAATCTCTTCTATGCAGTATATGAAAATGAGAATGGAGAAAGAACATTTAAAAGTATCCCACTTATCATTGCTATAGAAAGAATGAAACAAAACGAACCCGTTGCACCATACCAAGATGAAAATGGAAATAAGTTGCTTTTTGTTTTATCTCCTGGAGACCTGGTATATGTAGCCGATGAAGGTGAGCATGTACACGATATAAAAGATTGCAGCAAAATATATAAAATGGTATCATCAACAACCAATAGAAGTTTCTATGTACCGCATTCTTTCGCCACACCAATCGTTGATAAATTAGAATTAGGATCAAAAAATAAAATAGAAAAGATCCAAGATGGTCCAGCTATTAAAAACATATGCTATAAACTTAAAGTAGATCGCTTAGGAAATGTAGAACTAATATAGTTAGCCTATGATAAAGAAAACTTTATATTTTGGCAATCCGGCTTATCTTTCACTACGAAATAAGCAACTTGTCATCAAGTTTCCGGATGTAGAACATAGCAATATGCCTGATAATATAAAGCAAGAAAATGTCCACACGATACCAATAGAAGATATTGGTATCGTGATTTTGGACAACAAACAGATAACTATTACACAGGCATTGCTTAATGAACTGATCGAAAACACAACTGCCGTAATAACATGCGACAGTAAACGTATGCCTTCGGGCTTATTCTTACCCCTAACGGGAAATACGTTGCAAAATGAGCGATTCCGTAACCAAATAGAATCCTCACTACCTCTGAGAAAACAACTTTGGCAACAAACTATTAAAGCTAAAATAGAAAATCAAGCTTTCTGTCTACAGAAAAACACATGTAAATCAAATGCTCCATTACATGTTATGGCCAGAGATGTAAAGAGCGGAGACCCAGATAATTACGAAGCGCAAGCTGCTGTATATTATTGGCGTAATATCTTTCCATGTTATGATCATTTTGAAAGAAATCCAGAAGGAGATCCACCAAATAATCTTTTAAATTATGGTTATGCCATATTAAGGGCTACTGTAGCAAGGGCTCTTGTTGGTAGTGGATTATTACCCGTATACGGCATTCACCATCATAACAGATATAATGCCTTTTGTTTAGCCGATGATATCATGGAGCCCTATCGACCTTTTGTTGATGATTTAGTCATTGGTATCGTAAAGAAATCGCAGAATAACATCCCAGAAGAACTAACGAAAGAACTCAAGCAGCAATTACTTGCCATACCAGTGATGGATGTAAAAATCGGTTTAAAGAAGAGTCCTCTAATGATAGCAGTTGGTCAGACGACAGCGAGTTTAGCAAAATGCTTTAGCGGAGAACTGAGGAAAATCGCTTATCCTGAATTTCCATGATTTCAAGACTTAATCAATATCGCATTATGTGGGTACTTGTTATGTTTGATTTGCCTACAAATACCAAAAAAGAACGACGAGCAGCTATGTTATTTCGCAAACGAATTATGGCTGATGGTTTCACCATGTTTCAGTTTTCGATATATGTGCGTCATTGTGCCAGCATGGAAAATGCGCAAGTTCATATTAAACGTGTACAATCTTTGTTACCTGAATATGGACATGTAGGAGTTATGTGCATTACAGATAAACAATTTGGTGATATTAAAATATTCGAATGCAAAAAAGAAAAAGAGCCGAATGCTCCCTATCAACAATTAGAATTATTTTAAAATTTTGGAAGAAAAAGCAATCTTTCTTTATTTAAAGGCAGTTCGAGGGATTGAGAAAAAACAGGGTTACGAATAAGAGACCGTTCTCAATTCCACGTTCTGCATCAAATTGCTTTCAAAGAACTCCCGACTTTGAGCCATCAGCCGTTTTTATGACTCATTGTCGGGTGCAAAGGTATAACAATAATTTGAAAAGACCAAATTATTTGTTGGTTTTATGACGCAATAGTCGGCGCAATAGTCTCACAACTGTGCACCACTATTCTAACATCATGCTTCAAAGCATGAAAAAAAGCAAGTTTCTTTTTTACGGCAACTCTATTTCGTCTAGTTTTCAAACTCTCGCAGCTCCTGCAAACCACTTTCTATCTCCAACATCTGCTGGGCATGGCGGCGACGCTGCCAAAGACCTATTACGTAGGCCAAGGCCAAGGTGAGGAGTGTCATGCCGGAGACCAGCAGAATCTTAGGACCGAAGACGTAGGTCACAGTTTCGTTAAAGCATAGCTCAGATATATAGAATGCCACAAAGGTCAGGGCTACTAAAGCGATGCCCCATACGGACTCGTTGTGGCGGATTTGCTTGTAGCGCAGCACCAAACGGCTCAGTTCATTGCATTTCTTCTCCTCCAGGTTAAATTTGGAGAGTAGCGTGAGTTTCCAAATCTGAGGAATCAGCCCTATTGCCATCGCTACTTCAACGATGATAAACGATGTGGTAGATATAGGTGTATGCATGCAGATCCAGGGGAACAACCCTGCGATTATTACGAATGTCACCACGAAGCTGTGGAGATTCTGGTTGAAGAGATGGTCGAAGGCCGTCTTAGTCTTCTGCGAAATCATCTCCTTTACGACGCGAAGGTTTACCACCTCGCTGTCGTCCAAGCGCTTATTCAGCACGTTCCAACTATTTTTCAATTCGTCAAGTTCCATATTATTTACGTTTTTAACTGTTTGACATTTGCTTTAATTTCTCTTTCGTGCGATTGAGTTTCACGGCGACATTGGCCTTCGATATGCCGAGGATGTCTGCCATCTCCTGGTAACTCCGCTCTTCCAGCCAGAGGAGAATCAGCGCACGTTCCAATTTCCCCAGTTGGTTGATAAGTCGGTAAAGTTCCTTCAACTGACCTGCACGACTCTCCTCTTCTGCCAACTGACTGGCCACGTCCAGCGTCAGCGGAATGGTCTGTGGCCTCGTGTTTGAGCGGCGCAGGAAGGTGATGCAGGTATTCATTGCGATGCGATACACCCAGGTCGAGAGTTTGCTGTCGCCCCGATAGCGGGGAAAACTCTTCCACAGGTTGAGCACCACCTCCTGGAACAGGTCGTTCAGGTCGTCCTGGTCTTTAGCGTAGATGTAACACACCTTGAAGACGGTACGCTGCTGCGCTGCAATCATTTCCAGGAATTCTTTCTCCAGTGGATTCGTCTCCATCACTCCTTGCTCTTCTTTAGTGCGTTATAGATGCAATCTGCTCCAACGAGAATCAGAATAAACGGGGCCAAATAGGTTGCCCAAGGTTCCTCGGCTGCTCTTTCGAGCCAGGTGATGTGGAAGAAGCCCCAGAGCGTTGCGAGTTTTAGAAGGCTTGCCACTACCAAAATGATTCCGATGTTTTAATTGTTCAACTTCTTTGTTTCTTTACCCTATTAGTCGCAGGAACATCAAGAAAATTACAGAGAAACGAAAAAACATTTTCAGAATTCCACTCTATATGCTATATTGGGGAAAGTCAGCGATGTGAATTTATCGACTATCTCATGAGTTCGGATGTCGAAGGTCTCTCCTTGGAATGTCTTCATTTGCAGGTATTCGAGGATGAAGTGGTGGGAGGTGTTACGCTTATTGATAGTGTACTTCACGGAGAAAGCATAGCCTACATTCATACCCTTCTGCTTATTGAACGGATCGGCTCCCTCGTCAACAGGAATCGACTTGTCTGGCCGCTTCATCACCTCTTCGTAAGTAATACCCTCGGGTATCGGTGTGTAGCGGTCACCGCCCATCAGCGTGAGTCGTCCGTTAAGACCAAACACATTCTTGTGAGACTTTCCTACCATCCACTCCTTACCGCCAAGGATATTGGTTATCCATCCTCTGTCCTGACGGGAGTGATGCCACTCTCCTTGAGCATCACGATACTCTGACTTGAACAGTGTGGCTGTCAGCATACCGTAAAATCCATCTTTCAGATAACGTTCCAACGTCAGGTCGATGCCATAGTTACGACCAGCTCCCTCGTTTACTAAAGAACGATCCTGAAAGAACTTGCGATGATTCAGAACGGAGTAAGTAGTTCCTTGCTCTACTGGCACATCGAAGAGCCACTGCCAGTATGGTTCCACCTTTAACATGGCATTCTCGCCCAAGCGCTGGGCAAACGATGCTGAGATATGATGAGAACGAGTCAAGCCCAAATTCTCGTTATATCCACCCGTTACGAAATACGTATCTGTACTCTCCTTGCGACTGTTCAAAGCGTATGCCAGCGATAGCGTGCTCAACGGTGAGGCCTTGTATTGCATACTGACGCGAGGTTCTACCAGCCACTGGTTGTTCAGATTGAACCACATCACATTGACACCCGCCACAGCAGACAATCGGCTGCTAAGTGCTACCTTATGATTGGTATATAGGCGGGTAAGACCTGTATTGCCTTCAGAATCGTAGACACGATAAAGCGGGCCACCTACCACCTTTATATAATCCATCCAAGTGTGGAAGTCGAGATGCTGATGCTCAAAGCCATTCTGCATCGTATAGCGCGATGAGAACTTGTGCTGATGCTGGGCGCTAACAATCGCATTCCACTGCGAGTTGCGCCCCAGCATATCGGGCATCTGGTTCATCAGTTCATCATAATCATTCACGCCTAACTTACGATAGGAACCTGTAAATGCTACACTTGAACGGAGCGTTCCACCCGTCTTGAAACGGTAAGTATGGTTAAAGCCCAAAGCGCAGTTCTTCTGTCGCGACCAAGAGTCATTAGAATCCCATAGTGTTTCCCACTCTGAAGGATCAGGCACCTTGTTCTCATAACGATCGATAAGCCCAGTAAACCACACGGCAAAAGTACCCGCTTTCTTGGTCGGCATATTCAGTTTGAAACTCAGGTCCTGATAGTCCAGCGTCTCGTTCTCCATATTGATTGCATGGATTTTCTTGGCAATCTCCAGAAAACTGTACCTATAATTAATAAGGTATGAGGTCTTGGAGTTCTTTCCCATCGGGCCCTCAGAGGCGAAATCCACTCCAAGCGTTCCTACTTGGACAGCATGTTCGTATTTCGTATTGTTACCTATGCGCATCTTCATATCAAAGGCTCCCGAAAGGGCGTTACCATACTCAGCAGGCATGGCACCGGTGAGGAAGTCGCTATTGGTCAGCACCGTACCGTTGAGCGACGTAAACACGCCACCACCTGCTTCCGTTATCTCTGCAAAGTGGTTGGGGTTAGGAACTTCTACACCCTCCACGCGCCACTGCAACATCTGGGGCGAGTTACCATGAATAGAAATCCCGTTGGTGGCACCGCCTGTAGCCACACCAGCAAACATTGAGGCCGTGCGGGCAGGGTCAGCCATACCACCAGCATAACGGCTTGCCTCTTCTGCGCTGAACATTCGAGCGCCCACCTGAGCCATCTCGTTCAGCGGCTGTTGCTTGTTCACACGAGGCTTTATGACCACCTCACCCAGTTCTGATATACTTTCTCGCATCTTCAATGTAATTACCAACTCCTTACCCGATGTCACAAGTTGCTCCTTCAGCAATACAGGCTCGTAGCCGATATATGTTGCCCTGACGGAGTGGCGTCCTACGGGTACATCCTTGATTTCAAAGTTTCCATCGGCATCCGTAACGGAGCCCATCGTCATACCATTTTCAATAGTAATCGTTACTCCAATCATTGGCTCGTCTGAAGCCACATCCCGCACTTGTCCGCGAACGGTCTGGACGGCTTGGTTGATTTGGTTAATCTGGGCTCCTGCCGTTGCAGGGAATAGCAGCATCGCTAATGCTGCTCCTATAAACAATTTTTTCATCTTATATAAATATATGTATTAATATCTTTTCATCGGATAATATCGTACTCCATTCGTAATCTGTTCCTCACTAGTATCCGCGAATCCCTGTTTCTTGTAAACCACAATATATCCAACGTTGATTCATTTCAATATAGGCACGCACATCTCGCATAAACCGTTCGCCACCATCTTTACAAAATATCTTTCCATTATTGGACGTGAGATGTCCATTGTCACGCCGCAACTATACACCTCAGAAGAGAACGACTGCCAGAAGTTTGCAACAGCATCTGCCGTGTGCTCGATTGTGAATACAGCATATCTGCCTCCATTGAGATTTCGGACAGATATCTGACCATCGGATTCAATGCTTTCAATGTTTAATGTTAGCAAACATACGTCGTATCTGCATTCAATGGGCTTAGTGAGTTGTGGATTATCTATAGCAATTCCATGGATTACGGCCTCTTCCGATAAAAGTCCGTTGTATCAGCCCACGCTTTCATCTTGCTCATCAACGCATAGTTTTCTTTTCCATATTGCCCTATACGGCGCATATAAACAACTTTGCAGTCTGCAATTTCTTCAATGTAATACTTCATTATCATTTTTTATCCATTTATCCATGAACGCCATCTGTTCTTTTGTGTGAAACCAATGCTCGCCTCCTTCCATGACGGTCAGAGTGGCTTGATGTTTATTGGCAAAGTCAGTAATGGTTTCTAATGATGTCAGATGGTCGTTGCTGCCGTATAGAATCTGCGTTGGCACACGCCATTTTATGGGGTGACTTCTGACATAACTCAAGTACTCCCACGACAAATCTTCACCAAAGTCAGTGTGAATAATGCCCTCTGTCTCCAGCTCTGATTCTGAAACATTGGTCCATTGCATCATATCGGTAATCAATTTCTCCATATCCACGATTGGAGAGATGAAGTAGGCAGTATGAATCATTTCATCAATACCTGCATTCATGCTGAAGAAAGCACCGATGCTGTTGGCAATCAAGATAACATTCTCATATCTGCATTTGAATTTTTCTACGGCTATGTGTATCTCCCTACCTGTTTCCCAAGGGCTGAAAGTATGATAGTCCAAGCCTATCACCTCGCAGTCTGGGAACAGAGGTTTGTAGTGTTCGCTCTCCGCTGCACTGCCGCCTTTACCATGTATGTATATTACAGCGTTCATCTTAATTATTGATGATCCATGCGTATAGTCCAGCTCCAATGAGACAGGGAATGAGGCCGACGAGCATGCCCCATAGTGACTGCATAAAGTGGTAGCGTTTCTGATGGTAGGCAGCATCCATGTGCTCCGTGCCTGGAAGTCGGACTGACTTCATATTTGCAAAGAGCACCCAGTCGAGAAAGAAACAGTCATACCAGTCAATGAAGAGCCAGATGCCGTAGCTGAGTGCAAAGGCTGACCAGAAGTCATAGGCTCCTGCGAGTTTCATCAGACCAAGCATCAGCAGAAGCGCAAGAAGCAGGGCAAAGCCTTTTTTAACGAGTACCGCCTTTGAGAAGAACTCCGACGGCACTCGCTCATGGGTCTTGAAATACTCCTCCTGAATATCCTTTGGATAGTCGTGAATCCACCAGACGGGATTTTTTACCAACGGAATCAGAATCATCGCCGTAAAGGCAATGGTCATAACGATGGTCTCTATGAAAATAATCGTCCAATTCATGGTATCACACTTCCATGTTTCTTACTATTTCCATTATTCAACAAACGATCCTATTTCAATTAAGTTCCCATCAGGGTCGGCCACATAGCAAGTGCGCTGTCCCCAAGGTTCAGTAGTCGGAGGAAGTACGGACTTTGCACCATTGTTAAGAGCATTCAGATACTCCTTGTCAACATCGGCGAAAGTTGGCACATTGAGGCTCAGCTCCATTGTGCCGTTAAAACCTTCAGGATACTGGAACTTTTGAGAGACCATTTGCTCAAAGGCATCTCGAGGGAAGAGGATGATCCTGTTATCGCCGAGGAACATCTCCACATTTGGCTGTTCGCCATCCCATGAAGTGGTAAAGCCAAAAGCCTTCGTGTAGAAATCGACGGTAGCTTTATTGTTGCTGGTAAAAAGCCCGATGGTGTTGAATTTAAATCGAGGACGTGGTGAGTACAACTCTACAAGTCCGATGCTCATGAACGTATACCAGCCATCAATCATCTCAGGTGTATCGTTCTCAAGTAGTTTCAGCAACTCGTGTGTAAATTCAAGATATCCTGAACCATTGGCGGTAACGATATGGCCATCAGTTACGGCTTGCTCGTTTACATAACCAGCCTCGTTGGTATAGTTATTGCCACCCCACAATTTCAGTTGGTCGATACCGTTTCCTGTATGTTTGATGTTGTTCAGCAATCCCTGTTTGGCCATCCACGAGGCGGCATTACAGATAGCCCCCACGACAACACCCTTGCCCAGCGCATCCTTAACAATGGGGAATACACGCTCAGCTTCGGGATTCATCCAACCCAAACCGCCAATCAGTACCAAAGCGGCATAATCGGTTGGCATGGTTTCGAACGAATAGTCGGGCAGGGTTCGCATACCGCCTAACGATTTAACAGGCTCCATCGTTGGAGCAACCATCTTATTCATATACTTAGGTTCCTTGCGAAATCCTGTGGCATCGGAACTCACTGCACCTGGCATAAAACCAATCTCGTGCTCGGCATAATTATCCAGCAATATATACAATATTTCTTTTTTCATCTTGTTTTAATTTAATGATTTGACGCCGCAAAAATACTGTATGTTGCCTGAATAGCTAAACTGCCAACAAATATCAACACCAGCCACGCAAATGGATTATGGGGCATGAAAGCAACTGCGGATATGCCATCAATGCTCAGTGCTCCATATATAAACATATATGGCCTACGTAAAAACGGATGTTCTTTAACTATATTATGAAATATTGCTACAAGCGAGCCGCACACTATCAGCAGCATGCCACACATGAGACTCATATAAGTTATTGCCTGCTGCTTGGCCGAACTCAGCACTTCCAGCCCGCCATTAATGAGTGGTGTAAAAGTTGCAGCGATGTGGATGACGCCCATTGTCGCAATCGCCATTGCAATCATGCGAACATAATTTGATTGTCTTGTCTTATTCATTTTTTACATGTCATTTTTGTCTTTTTAGCTCAAAACGGAAAGGCTTGTCGAAATGCCGTCGTGAGTAATAGGTGACAGAAGGATGTGTTAAGTCCATGACCATCGTCCAAAGGGTACCACCGACGATAGCGCCTTTTTCTGGAAGTTGGGTGACAGAAACGATGGCATCAGTCAGTTCCTTCTCGCTCATCACACCGCCAGCCTTCTCGTATTGCTCCATGAGTTTCTCATGGCGATGATCACTCTCATTTAGTCCAACCTGATACTTTTCCTCGCAGAGATAGTGGTTCGTGACGAAGGGCGACTCCGTGACCACCATCCTGTTGTCTACATATTCCACCGCAACACTTCTGCCCGATGCGTCGGCCATCGAATAGTGATAGGCTGCACCTGGGTCAGAGTTCATGTCGATGCCGCGAAGCAATTTCAAGGCCTCGTCAACATTGGCGGCATTCTTCAGCAAGTATTGCGTAGCTGCGGTGATTGTAAGATCTGGATTTGAAGTATCCTGTTTGGTCACCACTTTATCGCCGGCATCAAGCACGGCTATGGCAAAGCCTTTCTCATTGACGCCGTCAAGAGCCATGAACAGCCCTGCCAGTGCCATGTATTGATTTTTGAAACCTTCGGGCTTATAGTCGTCACCGAAGCCGTAGAAATCGGTGGAGAACGTGGTGATGGATTCGTAGCCCTCATCTGGAACGATATGCATAATCATGGCTGTACCATATGGGTAATCGAAGTTGCGAGCCATCATTGCACCACCCTCAGGAGTCTTAACGGTCAGCGTAGAGCAGCCTACAGGCATGACTGGGCAGTCAATCTTGGCTGTCTTGAAATATCCCTTCGACAGGAATTCTATGGTGTACTCTGCCAGTTCTCCGATATTCTTACATCCACCGCGCCTCATCAGCTCTTTGAATCCATCGTCGCCCTTATACTCCATGTAGTACATGCCGTCGTCTAATTTCTCAGCAGAAAGAGCCCCTTGAATATTTGAACCAAACTCAATCCACGTAAACACTCCTGCGACTACGATTAGTCCCAGTATGCTCAACAATACAATCTTTATCCACTTCTTCATAACAATTATATCTTCATTTTTAAAGCGGCAGACAAGTCACTCAATGACGAAACTTCTTGGATAGAAGTCGCTATAGAAACGACCATCGGTGGCGGTGAACTTCAGTACACAGTAGTTGGGATCGGTTACGCCACCAGGATAATACTGAGTATCGCCCTCGCGCCATATCATCTCCTTACTTTTGGCATCCGTCAGCACCTCCATTGTGCCACGAAGCATCATACCCTTGAAACCTTTTGCATCACAGAAATAAATGCTGGCCTTGGGGTTGGCCTTGTAGTGGGCCACGCGTAGCGAAAAAGTATTGGTGGTAAAGTAGAATGTACGGATACTCTCGCGCTTACGAGGTGCCAACATAGCTTTGGTGCAGGGATAGCCTTCGTTATCTACTGATGAAATGTAGGCAATAGGCAGCGAGTCGGCCATTTGGGCAATGAGTTCTTTCACACCAGCCAATGCAGGATTTTCTTGTATTGCCTCGTCATCCGAAACATTAAGTGCCTTGCGCCAGCGCTTCAGTTGTGGGAAGTACATCTTCATCTGTCCGATATACTCCTCTTTTGTAATCGGATTGGGCAACCCCTCGTTCACAGCACCTACGAACTGGGCACAATGCTCAATCATTTCTTCCATCGTGCAGTCCTGTAGGAATTTGCCGTCCCTATAGCAGTACATACAATACTCTTCGTTCTTACTTCCGTCGGCATTGGTGCCGAGTACGTCGTCAGTCAGCGGCATGCCGCAACTCTGACAAAATTTCATTGTTTCTTCCATATTATTCAAATTTTCTATTATAGTACATTTCATTCTTTTTGCAATCTTTCCATATTTCTCGACAATGAATTGCCAGACAGCATCCTTGTTGTCAAGGTTGACTTCGATATCTGGCTGCATACAAGTATCATCTACAACTGCAGTATCAGGGCGAGCAAAGTACTTGCAGGAGATAGTGCCCAGAACGTCTGTGTTTGGCAGGCGATATGGGAGTACTTCGCCGTAATGAGATGGCGAGAAGGTAGAAGTGGTGCCTATGATGGTGCCCACATGATTATCACGAGCCAGAGTCAGCAGAATGCCTGCGCTACTGTAGGTTCTCTTGCCCATGACAAAGACCACCTGACCCTCGAAAAGCTTGGGCTGTTGGAAGTCGGCAGGAATCTTGGAAGCAGGCACCTGATAGAGTTCATCCTTGTGCCCACCGTTTTCCCAGTTTTTCTTGACTTCTGCAATTTTTGGATTGTACATGGCCATGAGGTCAGAGAAACGCATAAAGGTCGTAAGGTTTTTCAACTTGTTCAGTGGATAAAGGTGAAGGAACAGCTCATCGCACAGCTGGCTGCTACCTCCACCGTTGTATTGCACGTCTACTACCAATGTCTTGATGCCTACCTAGTCCATCTTGGCAAACATATCATTGAGGAACGATGCGAATGGATTATCCTGCGCATTGGCACATTTGTTGAACTGCAGGTAGCAGATCCTCTTGTCCGTGAAGAACTGATAATCATAGTTCGAGGCGTGAGGACGCATGATGTGCTCTCTGTCAATAGTTCCTGTCTCAGCCACCTGCTGCCCTGTGCCCTTCGGTTTCTTGCTCTCTTGGATGCGTTTCATCGTCAAGAGATCTGTGTGCTTGTCGTGCAAAGGACCTAACACCTCGATAAGAGCATCGGCAAAATCTCCGTCTTTCTCAATGATCTTGCACTTCTCCAGAAGTGCCGGCTTCTTGTCAAACCACACTGCCCGCCGTTCTGCCTTAATATAATAAGGATGGGTGTCGGCCACCATATCCATGAAGAGTATGGCATCCTTCTGATACTTGTTGCCTGCCTGATATTCGGCAGTTGTCTGATAAGCCGAATCATTCAGGGCCTTGTACATGCTCAAATTCTGAGCCTGTGTTGCTTGCCATCCTGTGATGAGGAGTAGCAGCATCAATATTCTTTTCTTCATCGTTTATATATTATACTGTTTTCGACCGCAAAATTAATGATAGTTGCGGATATTATTTCATTTCCCTTATCCAATTATCCATGAGCGCCATCTGATCTTCTGTGTGGAACCAGTGCTTACCATTATCCATTGTAAGTACGGCATTGTGCTTTTTGGCAAAGTCTGTGATGGTTTCTAATGATGTCAGATGGTCATTGCTGCCGTACAGAATCTGCGTCGGTACGTGCCATTCTATAGGATGATTTCTGACGTAGCATAGATATTCCCACGACAAGTCTTCGCCGAAGTCAGTGTGAATAATGCACTCTGACTCCAGCTCTGATTCTGAAACATTGGCCCATTGCATTATGTCGGTAATCAGTTTCTCCATATCCACAATGGGAGAGATGAAGTAGGCAGTATGAATCATTTCATCAATACCTGCATTCATGCTGAAGAAAGCACCGATGCTATTGGCAATCAAGATAACATTCTCATATCTGCATTTGAATTTTTCTACGGCTATGTGTATCTCCTTGCCTGTTTCCCATGGGCTGAATGTCTGATAGTCCAAGCCTATCACTTCGCTGTCTGGGAACAGTGGCTTGTAGTGCTCACTCTCCGCTGCACTACCGCCTTTGCCGTGAATATATAGTAATACGTTCATTATTTCAGAATTGATATTTTACTGTTTGTTATGATCCCATTCTCGCTTGTGTCTCCTTACCTGCGCCTGTGCCTTTATACTTGCTGCGAGTGGCATTCAGGCGATAGTTGAGCGATAGCATCAACTTGTGGGTTGAGAAGCGGTTGTTCTGCTGTATCTGGTTATAGCCGTAATCTGAAAACTCGTTCATTCGGTTGCGCTGCAGACAGTCGAGTACCGCAGCACGCAGGGTGAGCGAATTGTCACGGAGCAAGCTCTTCTGCGCTACAAGGCCTAGGCGCAGATTATAGGTGTTGTTATAGAACACATACGTACACCCGCTCGAACGGTACATCAGATTGACATCGAACCGCCAGCCATGCTTCAGCGTAAACGTATTAAAGGCGTTAAGCGTATATTTTGGCTTGTCGTAATAAACGCGATAAATGCCCTGAGGTCCCTCAACATCGAGATACAAGTCTTGCTTTTCTACACCAGCAGTTGCATTGAGCGACCAGAAACCAATACGAGGTGTTACGGCGAGATAGGCACTCAATGTGTTGATGGGCTTATCGAGATTGATGTGTTTACAGAGCGAAGCGCCTGTTGATGTAGGGAAATTCCATTGGGTGATGGGATTCGACAGATGCTCATAAGAAGCCGTAAGGGTAACCCATTTATAGGATGCATTAAAAGTGAGATCACGAACGCGCTCATTCAGCAACTGAGCACTACCTGCCTGCTGCATATAGCGGCTGATATAGGTAATGGCATCGTTCATGGCGAAGAAACTGGGGCGGTAGGTCTTCATGCTGTACGACAGAGCCGTCTGCACCTTACCCAAGGCCACAGAATAGGCAGCAGTAGGAAACCACTCGTCCATTGAGCGGTGAAGCCGCTTGTCTTTATCCAATATATCGTCGTAATCCAGGAGCGTATGCTCGTAGCGCAGCCCCACAGAGGCACTGCCATACTTCTTGAAGTCACAATTATACTCGGCAAAGGCCGCAACGTTGTTCTCTGTTACATCGGCATCACTATTGGCAATCGCCTCTTTGTCAATCCAATAGGTATTGTCGCGATTCACGAAAGTCATCTCTGTACCAGCCTCTACCTCGCCCTTCCATACGGGATAAGAGAGCACCAGTTTGGCAGCATAAAGACGACTCCTGGTGGCCGACTTACTGAGCACATAGTCATCCTGAACCTGACTCTGCTCTACATTTTCCCTATCAGTATCTGTTCCGTTCCTCATGAAATCGAAGTTGAAATCAATGCCCAACTTGCCCACCTTACCATTATAATAGGTATTGGTAAGCCAGCCCAGCGGTTTCGACTCCTTGCTGGTTTGATGAGAGTAGAGATGATCCGTCAATACATCATTCATAAAGACATCCTCATCGTATATCACCTGATTGGTGCCACTCTTAGGACGATGTGTCAAGTCGGCTCGCACACCCAGCGAGTGATTGTCCGCCAACTGCCAATTTACACCAGTCGTATAGGTCAGGCTATTGTATTTCCACGTCATCGTATAGGGACCATACTGACGGAATACCTTATCTTCTGTTTTCATAATCTCTTCGAGTGTGCTGTACTGCCGATAATCCTGGTGGAAAGCATAAACGGAAGCAAACACATCGACACCATTCTTGCGATAATTGACATCGAAAGTGCCTTGTGGACGATCAAAATCGTAGCGCAGGTCGTGCTCATCGGCCAATGTCAGTCCAAGACCGAGCCCCTCTCCCTGCTGCTTACGGGTACGGATTCTAACCACAGCCCTCACTTGGGCGTCATATTTTGCACCGGGGTTATTGATTACCTCCACATCGCGAATATCCTCGCTGCGCAGTCGCTTCAACTCGTTGCCGTCGCGCATCAGTCGCCCGTTGATATATATAAGCGGTGTTCCTTTGCCTAATACCTCAGGTGCTTCGTCTGTCCCCGTTATGCCAGGAACCTTCACCAGCAACTCCCCGAGTGTGCCAGAACCAGCCAGCGGTGTCCCCTGAATACGGGTAATCATCGCGTTGCCCTTCAGACGGGTATTGGGGAGGTTGCCCTTCACGACAACCTCCCGCAACTCCAACAACTTGTTTACAGATTCTATGGAGTCCTGCGGCTCCTGTGCTTTAGCCGTCAACACCATCATTTTGTTTAAATACTCCATGATGCCTTTGCGATATAACTCTGAGGGATTTTTGATACCAATCACAGAGAGGCGGTCATAAATCTGGTAGAACGTCTCGACGTCGGCCTCGCTGAAATTGCGGTAATCCTCTGTCTCTTGGCCAGCAATCTTGCAATTATACCAGCAGGCAAGGCTCTCGAAAGCACTCCAGGGCACGAAGGTCAAATCCTTCTCGCTATTCAAACTTCGGGTGTATGCCTTCATCTCTTCCATGATGGGGCTGATGCTGTCCATCATTAGGAAAATGCCGAACTCATGGCTGAACATGGCCAACTGATAGTCTATCGACTGATTGTAGTAGACGGTATTGGTATTCTCGTTCAGGTTGTTGTACGACGGGCCTTTCTCCCCAGCCCGATACAGCAGCCAATGGTAGTCGCCATGCGTCCAAGTATAACCTGTCACGCGCTCCCAATCCCTGACGAAAGAATTGTCTCTCAATCGCTGAGTCAATTCCTTCTGGCGATTCTCCATATCCTTCTTCACCTGCGGATAGACTTGTGCCAGATAGTTGTCGTAGTTATCCACATACACTTTAGCGATGGCGTGAACAGCATTCATGACATCCTCAGAGGCTTTCGTCTTTTTGCCTTCTGCGATGATGGCGTTCACTCCTAATTGCAAGGAATCTGCATTGGCAAACGACTCTCTCGATACGCCAAAGAAGAATGGCCCGGCCAGCATACCACCCTCGCCTTGCCCAAACACGAGATAGTCCTTGTACTTCTGTAAGGTGTCAACAGCAGCCTTGGGCAGTGCGTTTCCATACTTCGCTGTATATTCCTCATCAGAGAATCCTAATCCTGCCAGCGTATAGAGATGAGTCACGTAATTCACCTCAGGACGAATCTCGAAGAGGATGTCGGTTGTTGCGCCAGGATAATCCATCAAATAAAGCAGTTCGGCATCCTTGTTAAAATTGTACTTCTGATAATCCTTATAAGTCAGTTGGATGTCAGGGGTGAAAACATGTGCCTTAGGATGGTCTTGGGGATAGCAGAGTTGAAGGAAGTTAGAAACAGAACACTCCAGACCTGAGTTTGGCAACTTGAACGGAGTCAATTCCATAAACGTGTTGGGCGACTGACCAGAAGGGACACCAACAATTGTTGCTCCCATCTTGTTCATCATATAGGCAAAATGGAAAGCCGCACTGAAGGTGCGCTCATCAGTCACCACAAAGATTTCCATGGGTGTGTAAATCGGTTTCCCGTTCTGAGCCTTCAAGATATCTTTATCGGCACATACAAACACATCAATACTGCCGATGCTCGACGGCTCTTCGTAATAATCACCAAGTCCAAGCGCTGTTCCACGCATCTGGTTAAACTGCTCCAGCGTAATGCTGTCACGCTTCAGCAGTGCCTCTGACAGTTTTGTCTTGAAGTGGAATCCTAAGTCAGTTTTCAGAAATCGCTCACCGTAGAGTTCGTACAAGGCGGCATACATAATCATGGTCCAGCCGCCATTGTTGCCTCTCAGGTCGATGATCAGGCGGGGACTACCTGCTGCTTTCATCTCGCGCAGCATCTTGGCAAAGGCATCAGCCACAATAACCTTTGAGTCCTGATAGCCTGGCACATCTGCACTCATCACAGCATTGATGCACATCACCATCGTCTGCTTTTGCTTGTCTGCGAAACGGTATTCGAAGTTCTCTTTAGGAAACCGACTGTCTTCAGACGGTTCGACAAACGCTTTCCATTTTGAGCCATTGGGATAGAAAGGCAGAGTGACGATGGTATCCTTTCCACTTGCTGTTCTCAGTTTCATCGAGAGCGAGTCCTTATTAAACCTGGGGAACAGTTGTCGCAGAGAATTATTGTGGCAGAGCGCTTTGCACGCTTTCCCCATCAAGCCGTATCGATTCTCGGTGATGACCGTTTTGTCAAGCCGCTCAAGTGCGGTCTGCAATGGCTCGCCCTCGACTTCAAGTGCCCGCGCCCCTTTCAGACATTCCCACTCAGGTGCATATCCATTAATGACGATACCATCAGGAATCACTTTAAGGTTCAGTGGAGTCCATGCGTTCTCCACCTTTTCAGGAACATCTGGATAGCCCACATTCGTATGACCATCATGAAGGACAGAGATCAGTTTGGTCATTTCCACCTGCATCTCGTTAAGCGACAGGGAATCCCTCCCAGCCAAATCATTCCTCAGTCCCTTAACAGCCACGTCAAAACCCTTTTTCCCGCCAAAGGCCGTATAGGGGTCAGGATGAATCAACTCCATCTGACTGAAATAGTAATCAAAGTCCTGAAGCAACTGCTCTTTGCTAAGACTCTGTGCGTTGATTGTCGTAGCGAACAATGCACAAATGAGAATACTGATAATTTGTTTCATTATAATTACCATTCTAATCTCAATACCCTTATTGGCCTGTCCTTGCCTCCATAGAGAGTTTCGTCAAAACACTCTTCGCCTGTAGGGACAAAGCCACATTTCTCCATCACGCGGCCAGAGGCAGGGTTATCGACGAAGTGACCGCAGCAGAGCGACGGGATGTCTGTTGTTGTGTGAATATGGTCAAGCATCAGTTGCAATGCCTCTGTGCAATAGCCATTATTCCAATAAGGCTTTGCCACCCAATAACCAACAATAGGCTCTCCCTCGCGGATAGGCAATTTGCAATCGCATGATGCGCCATACCCCATAGCACCAATAACCTCATTCGTTTCTTTGAGAACGATGGCCCAAGTGGTGGTGTCTCGATTGAACACGTTGCGAATTACCTCCAGACTTTCCTCTATCGACTTGTGAGGTGCCCAGCCGGCACGGGGGCCAACTTCTGGGTCGCTCGCATATTTAAATAAGGTGTCAGCGTCACTCTCGAACCAAGGGCGCAGGGTCAGACGCTCTGACTGCAATACGAGTTTTGCCTTCTCGGCGAATGGAGGCAACTGGCCCTCGTTGTATTCCTTAGTTTTCTTGGGGAAAGTCTTGTCGTAGGCCTCGAAAGCCTCAGGGTTCTCATCGGCTACGAAATAGCCCTTGGGTGGACAATAGGTGCCCCCGATACCCTTCAGATAGCCTGGCTTCAACTCCTGGGCAAGGAAGAAAGGCACCTCGTCATCCTTCGGCATGTCGTGGTAATGGATGTTGAGTTTGCTGGCGAGGTCGAAGCCTGCGTGCTTGTAGAAGTCAATATTGCCCTCCATACAGAGCACACCAATTCCCAGTTCACGGGCCTTTCCGATGGCATAGTTCAACAGCTTCAGGCCATAGCCCTTACGCTTGTAATCGGGATGGATGCTGATGGGACCGAAGGTCCAGGCAGGAAGAATCCTTCCCATTCCCGACGTGCCGTCGCCTACCCGTAGCCTTTCTATCGGACAGTTTTCATCAAGGACAATCTCTGCCTTGGAAAACATGACGTGGCCTATAATCTTCCCATCCTCCTCCATCACAAAGTCCAACTCTGGGATAAAGTCCGGATTGTTACGATACTTATTCAGCACATAGTGCTCCGTGCAGCCTGGACGATACACGTTCCAGAATGCTTCTCGTGTGAGGTTCTCTACCTCACGATAATCTTGTGGTGTTTCTAATCTTATGTTCATTGTTTCTAATTCTTAGTAATTATTCTGGCTTAGCCCAGAAGAAAGCGGGATCGGTGGTGGTGTCGCACTTCCAGTTGTCGTTCACGAATCCTGTGGGAATGAGGCGGATGTCATCCTCAGGAGGATTGTTGCGATAGACGCTCTCAGGGTTGAAGCGGCTGATCTTCTTGCAGACGAAATAGTAGAGGTTCTTCGCCATATATTCGTCCAGATAGTACTCTTTGGTCTGCTGGCTCTCATGGTTCCAGTTGGCAGTCTCGCAGAGCACCAGCGGCTGGTCGTTGATAAGCCGTTCGCGCACTTCGGCGATACTCAGCATCGCGCCGTCCTCGTCCATCACCCAGGCATCCATCGTTGGGTCGATGTAGAGCCACTTTTGTAGTTGGTTCGACCACACCGTGTTGATGACGTGGCACTCGTAGTCGTTGGGATCGGCAGGCATACAGGTGACGTAGCGGGCTGGGATGCCCATCGAGAGATACATCTCACAGAGCGAAATGGCCAACTGACGGCAGTTCACGCCACGGCCAGTGGTCTTATAATAATTGTAGAGGTCGATGGCATCCAACTCGGCGAAGGCTCTGTTATTGCCATCGTGACGGATGTTGTCGTGGGCAAAGTGCAACAGGTTGATGATTTTCGAGAGTTCATCGCCCTGGCCAGCTACGGAGTCGAGTTTGAAGTAGTCACGCACCATCCTGAGGTTCATCGACTCCTGGGGCTGATAGCGGAACGGATTATCCTTTTTTACAGAGTCTATAGCGTATGGGGCCGACTTCTGCAAGACACCAAGCGGCCTGCGACCCTTGACCTCTGCAAGCAGGGCCTGAAACTTCTTGTCCTTGCGGAGCGACTGGAGGTCGTTGTCGTAGCGCATATTGTTATAGTTCTTATAGCCCAGGTCCACCGACTTCTCCAACTCTTGAAGAGCCTTCTTCTTTTGTCCTGTCAGAGCATAGAGACAAGCCATGTCGTAGACACAGTTTGCTTTCTGCTCTATGATAGCGGCCTCAGGGATTTCCGTCTCCTTGAAGACCGTCGTAGTGTCGAGCATGATGATAAGCGTTCGCAACGGCTCCATTGCCTCCTTGCGTTGGCCGCTATGTAACAGTTCTTGATAGTGCGACTGAATCTTGGAGTATTCCTCCTGGAACTGCATGATTCTCTGGCTCTGAGCAAAGCTGCCCATACAAACCAATGCCGTGGCAACAGCCATTATTATTATTCTTCTTGTTTTCATACCTGTTTTATTTTAAATTTTATTTTTGACGGTGCAAAAGTATGGATAGTTGTGGAAACTGCCAAATTTCTGGGATATTCTGCAGGGTTTTGTGACGAATGGGACTACATTTGCTTGTGATGGCGATTGGGAGCCTTGACTGACTGATAGGCAGTCACCCTGTCGTTGGCATCGAATTTCACAATGAAATACATTTCCTCAGCATCTGCCATTTCGCCTACATATTTGCGGTAGCCCCACTTCTCACCATTCTCATTGGCATTCTTGAACAGAGGAGTGCCTAAAAGCTTCTGGATGTCACTCTTGTCCATACCCAACTCCACCTGATTGATTCTTACAGTATCGCGTGTAGAAACGCAACTTGTCGTGGCCATGCCCATCATGAGCACCAATGCCATTGTTATAGTCTTCATCTTTTTCATAACTCAAACTGTTTAAATGTTCAACTTTGTTTCTTTACCCTATTAGTCGCAAGACCATCAGAATAATTACAAATCCGACTGCAAAAGTATGGATATCTATTGAATGCATTTTTCCACTGAGGCTACGTCTGCAAAGATATGCGAATGATACTCTATTCCAAGTTTGTCAAGGAGACGAAGGAGATTGAACCCCGTGGCGTAGTAATACTTGCGCCCAACAGTGTATAGCCATTTTGCATCGGACAGGTTGAAATCTCCAAAATGCCGATACAGACAATATTCGATATAGCGGGCAGAACCTTCCATCGTTTCGTAAAGTTGCTCCAAGGCTACAATGTCTATGCCCAAATCCTTTTTTACCCTTTCCCTGCGCTCGTTACGCAACTTAAGGAATGATAGGATGTAGGCTCTTGATGCCTCAATATCGTTGGTGTCAATTGCTTTTAGTAGCAAGTCGTTCTCTTGAGTGATAGCCTCACTGTACCAATCATGACAGGCGGCTAATGTGGTTAGAGTATCTGGCAAAACCGCATTGGTGATTGCTTCGTAAATATCCAAGTAACCATCGTGCTTGAACTGGAAACCATGAAAATACTCATGCATCACCATCGTAGCCCATTCGTTGACAGATGTGACATCAGGTATTGTCTTGCTCGTCAGTTCCAAGCTGCTGCACCTCATGATAGGCGTGCGGTAGTCAATGTTTTCTTCCACATCGGTAAAGGTTACGTGCATGTGGAATGGTTTGTCATCGACTCTCTTCGTCTGGAAAATCTGGATGTCGCTGCCGCTGTGTACTAAAACTGACGGATACTTAGCCAAGAACTTCTCCGTGGGATTCACCACATAGCAACAGGTATCGGCATAATACAGCAACGGGACATCATATTGCTTATCAGCGAACCCCTTCCAGACGCTGTCATTGATAACTTCCTTCAGCGCATAGACGTATTGCAGCCTCTCAACAACCTTATTGTGGCCCTGTGCAGAGGTCACCGTAACGAGCAGTAGTATCATTGCTATAGTCTTCATCCTTTTCATAACTCTGAATATTCAAATTAAACTTCTTGTACGATTCTGTGACAGATGTCATTAATATTTCAGTTTCCCGTTTAGAATTCTGTTTCTGACGCATTTCACGGCAGGCTTGTAATAGTCTGTTTCCATCGCCTCGAGCGTGCGCTTCAGTTCGTCCATCAGTTCTGGATAAAATTTGCACATACGGAAGGTGAGTTTCATACAGACGGACTGAATGCCAGGATACTCCTCGACATCCATCATGTGTTCGAAGCAGAAATCGAGGAAGTCCGTCCGCAAATCATTTTCAGACATATCCAGTCGCTCCAAAATATTCAGAGTCAGTCGCCTGACAGATGAGTTTTCTGTCTGCATGGCCTGATTGATGAGGTCGTTGATTATCACTTGCAATTGCGACAGTTCTGCCTTATTTGCTTTAGTCAATCCCCACAAGGCACTCCTTGCTACCCGACAATCTTCACTGAATGCGTATATTTTTGCGAAGCCGAGGAAATCACTACCAGCCTTTATCTCTTGGTAGATTTCCTGAGCACCGCCCTCGCTGAATGTCTGTCGAAGTTTATCTTCTGTTTTTGCCATTATCTCGATTCCTTTATCCATTTATACAAGAATACCATCTGTTCTTCCGTGTGAAACCAGTGCTCACCGCCTTCCATAACTGTAAGATTGGCTTGATGCTTATTAACGAAGTCAGTGATGGCTTCTAATGATGTCAGATGGTCCTTGCTGCCGTACAGAATCTGCGTTGGCACACGCCATTCTATTGGATGGCTTCTGACATAACTCAGATATTGCCACGACAAATCCTCACCAAAGTCTGTGTGAATCACACCTTTTGATTCCAATTCCTGCTCAGTGACATGGGTCCACTTCATCATGTCGGTAATCAGCCTCTCCATATCCACGATTGGAGAGATGAAGTAGGCCTTATGAATCATATCGCCAATGCCAGCATGCATACTGAAAAATGCCCCAATGCTGTTGGCAATCAGGATTACATCATCATATTTGTCTTTCAGTTCTTCTACGGCTATATGTATCTCCTTGCCTGTTTCCCAAGGGCTGAACGTCTGATAGTCCAAGCCTATCACTTCGCAATTAGGAAACAACTTCTTGTAGTGCTCATTCTCCTTTGCGTTACCGCCTTTGCCGTGTATGTATAATATTACGTTCATTTTTTACTGTTAATACAAGTCTATACCATATGAATCTATTAATGACCTCTATGCTTTTCTTTCTTCTTCATCTGACGCAAGTCGAACTGACGCTGTTTTTCAGCCTCGCGTTCTGCTTTTGAACGTTGCTTCCGCTCTGCCTTATTCTGTTCTTGCTGTAACTTCAAGGCTTGTTGAGACTTAGTGCCAATGCCTTGTAACTGCATTTGCTTTTTGGCCTCACGAAGTTGTCTCTTGGGATTAACTTTCCTCTCTGATTCGGAGCGAGACTCAATAGCCTGGCTGAATTGTAGCCGATGCCAGTTTTTATCGACAAACTCCATCACCTCCTTGTCCGTCGGCTCTGCACCAAACGTAACCTTACAGGCACGCAGTCCATTCTGGTCGATAATCTCGAACAGCCCAATCCAGAAAGGATCTTCAAATAGTACAGTCAGCGAACCACCAATGGTCATCATAAATTTACCAATTTCGCTAGTGTCTGTCTTTTAAATCATAATCGGTTAATTTCTTCTTGTAGGTTTGCAAGAAAGCGCCCTGCATGGGCACCATCCATCTGGGTGTGGTGGAACTGAAAGGAGATGGGCAAATAATATCGGAACCATTTCTTTTTGTAACGTCCCCATATGATGAACGGATTATTGAAAATTCCGCTGTACATACCAACAGCACCGTCGATTTCCGTATTAACGATAGCCGACGTACCTATTACCATGCAGTTGTCCGACAAGTCGAGATCTTGACATGTTTCTGCTACTTGGGTCGTGTTTTTCAGATATTGTCTGTTAAACTCGTCAAGGTCTTCCAGATAGAGAATGTCGCAGGAACTAGCCTCTCCATCTTTGTTCTTTACTATCGTGTTGACTGCAATCGAGTCGTATTGTATCAGTTGCTCACCAACAGGCAACAGATAGAATTCCTTAATGGATGATGCAGCCCGTCCAATGCAATAATCAAGCAACATGTTGAATTTCATTCTCTTTCTCTTGCTGACTTTAACCAACCGCGTCACGTCGATGGTCTTGAAAAAAGTAACCATCGGATTAGGTGCTTTCATCCACAATTCGAAAGCTTGTGCACGGGTTGTTTCTTCTGGATTAACTTCTTTTGTCATTCTTCTTATTATTTTAGAATTGATATTTTACAGTCTGCTCTTCTATAATCAATCCACCATTTTTGAAACGGTAGTTTTTCAATGATTCGCAACCACATTCCAAAGCGTCAGCACCTGCGTGAAGCTTATAGAAATAATATGGGGTCATTTCATTGCCAGTCTGAGGATCCACAGCCCACCAACCAAAACCGTCGAACCAGACTTCTGCCCAAGCATGGAATGTCATTTCACCTTGATTGAAGACCATACCTCTGACAAAGCGAACTGGGATATTCCGATTTCGCATCAGGGCCAAGAAGATGTTTGTACATTCGGAACAAGTGCCTGTCATCGTTTTTAAAGAATAATCAGAACTCATGCAGCACACGTCTCCATTATAGATTCTTTGTGCCAATAGATCATCGAACTTCAGACATGAGGATACAGCAAGTGCTTTGCGGATAATCTCGACAACAGTATTCTCATTATCGCTGAAAATGCTATCTGCCAGATGTCTGGTACTTTCGGACTCGCTATTAATGAAAGTTGTTGGCTTTAGATACTTCTGCAACTTTTCGTCAAATATCCTGCTAGCCACATAAGGAGCATATCTTAAGTTTTCGACCATTTTTACATCTTCCCATTCGTTGAAGGTTGTGATTCTGACTATGACTGCGGTATCACTGTTTTCAATTACTTCAAGCAATTTTTGTGGATAACTGTCTACAGATTCTAACGACATAATGCCCGTGCCAAGTTTTACTACATGTTCGACTTGGGCGGAAATAGGGTGAATGCACAAACAGGCAATCAATACGAATAATGCTTTGATAGCATTCAATACAATTGTCATCATATCAACTCCATTTCTTTTTCCGTCCATTCTTTTCCATCTATCAGATAGGTATCAGACCCTGTTATTTTAAAGCCAACAGACTCATAGCAATGAAAAGCCGACGGGTTATTGTCAAACACGCCAAGCGTTATCTTTTTTGCTCCAAACTCGTTTGTTGCTTTCTGAATGGCTAGCTGCAGCATCTGTTTGCCATACCCCTTTCCTCGCAACCGGTCATCAACAATGACAAATCCAAAACGGATAACGGTTTTCGATGGATCAGGATTGCGAAGCATAATATGCCCCACAATCTTTCCCTCATCGTCGATAGCGGTAAAGGGGAAGATAACGTCTGATTCATATTGCGCCATCATATCCTCAGGCTTTGGAGGATATACTGGGTATCTGTCTGCGCTCCATTTTCGGAATGCAGTAATGTCCTTTACCCACGAGAGGATAATAGGCGCATCATCGATGGTAAATGGTCTTAATTTCATCATCTTTTTATGCTGTCACGCAGCGGCAACTGAATGAACGTTTGTTGATAAGTTGGAAGTCTTGCATCTGGAATCCACTCTTATCCATCAGACGGCTCAGTTCCTTCTGACCGTACATGTGATAATCGCCATTGTCTGAGAAACGAAGCAATGGGTTCAACATCGAGCGCAGGGGCTGCGGTACGAATGGATCAGCAATGATAAGTGTTGCGCCAGGCTTCATGACGCGGCGGAACTCCTGAAGGACAGCCTCTGGATGGATGTAGTGATGGAAGGCAAACGAGCAGGTGACGACATCAAATGTGGCACGCTCAAACGGCATCGCATCAGCAGAAGCCACATATAGTTGGGCTTTATCGCCAACCACGCTGCGAGCCTCATCTATCATCTTTTCTGAGAAATCAACTCCATATTTCTCTAATGGCGAATGCTCCAGAAGTGACAGAACCGTTCCAGTTCCACAACTCACATCAAGGAGTTTGCCAGACTTATACTTCTCCACTTCTTCTTTCAGCACGCCATAGGCTGGGGCGCAAAACTTGCCGTCGGAGGATTCGGCGTAAAAAGCAGCAATTTTATCGAAATGCTGCTTGGTTTTTTCTGTAGTATCTACTCGTTTCATCTTTTTTTCAGATCAACGATTTCGGCATCTGTGCCGTCTTTGCCATACTCACTCACAAGAATGTAATGTTCGTCGCATGCTATACCATAGCAGCGACCATCGTCTTTTTCGATCTGCGTGCCCCAATAGGTGGCATTATCGTCGAGAAGCTTCACCATGTTGCCATTGATGGGATACGTCATATTCACGAACGAGCCTTGCAGCACGAAGAGGTTGTCAATCTGAGGCATGTCCTTGATGCCAAGGGCATTGATTTCCTTGATGAGTTGCTGCTTCAGGGACGATGTGGCATGCGGCAGTTCTTCGCAGAACGAAGCGGCAGAACCGAGCGCCTCTGCTGGCAGTTTCCAGCGCTTCAGATTTGGGTAATACTGCAGGAGCATCTGCTTGTATTCTTCGCGAGAGAGATTCTGCTCCGTGTTTTTATTGTATTCGTCCACAAACTGAGCGCAAAACTCAGCCATTTCCTCCATTGTAAAGTCGCCTGTGAAGGCTCCGTCCTTATAGCAGTAGATGCAGTACTCTTCGTTTTTACTACCATCGGCATTGGTGCCGAGTACGTCAGCAGTCAGCGGCATGCCGCAACTCTGACAGAATCTGATTTGTTTTTCCATATTTGTTACTTATTATTGTTTTACATACGTGCCTTCTGCTTCTCTCCGGCACCAGAGCCACGATACTTCGAGCGGGCCTCGTTGAACTTCCAGGTGATGTCGAGGACGAAGGTGCGACGGGCTGGATTGTGGGTGGTCAACTCCCGATAGCCGTAGACGATGGCATCGGTCTTGTTAGTATGGAATGGATCACTGCAACGCAGGTCGAAGGTCAGCGTACCCATACGCTTCAAGTTGAAGTCACGCTGTAGCCCGACGTTGGTGAAGAGACGTGTCTTGGTCATGCGGAAATTATTGTAGTCACCTTTAGAATACCACTGGGCAGAGACATTGAGGCGGAAACCTTGAGGCAACTCGATGTCGTTCTGCCAGCCGATGATGAACCAAGGATGGTTCAACGTGATGGTAGAGCCGTTAACAGTGGGCGACTTGAAATCCTGCAACTGAGTGATGACGGTCCACATAGGGTGCCAGCAGCCGATGACGGGGCGTGCAGACACCTGAAAGCTGAACTGGTTGTAGTCCTCCCAACTGTTGATGGGGCGCACGAGGCTGACGAGGGGATCCTCTGAACCTGGGAAAGGCTCTGTCGACATGGTGAGGGCATCTTTTACGCGGCCATAGTTCAGCGCCAGGTTAGCCCACTTGTAGGCGGCATTGAACACAAGACTATGCGTATAAGTCGGCAACAGATAGGGATTACCGCTCTGATAGGTGTAGCGATTGACATAAACTGTCGAACTGGTCAGATTGGCATAGTTCGGACGCTGGATATCGCGGCGATAGGAAAATGAGAGTTGGGCTTTGCCTATAGGGGCAGAGATGACTGCCGTTGGGAACCAGTCGCCATAGTCGCGGCAGACCTCATCCTCCTTCTTGCCGAAGTTGAAGTAGTCGTTCGTCAGGTGCTCATAGCGCAGACCTACCTGGGCGAAAACCTTTCCAAAAGAACGACCATACTCCACGAAGGCGGCTGATGACTTCTCGTTAATCTCGGTGTCGGTGGTCTTTACGGGCACGTAGTCAGTGGCTGTAAACGAATAGGCATCGGTGCGATGGTTATAACTATACTCACCACCTACGGACAGGTTGCCTTTCCATACAGGGTAACTGAAGATAAGCTTCGATGCCCAGAAGTTGTTGCCGCTGTTGGTGCCGCTCTCAAAGCTACGCTGCGTAGTGCCGCCTGTGGCATCTTTTGTCGTCTCTGTGGTACTGCCTGGTGTCTTGGTGTCGTCGAAGAGACCATCCACGTTGAGGTCGATACCCAGTTGGCCTATCTTGCCGTTATAGTAGGCATTGAAGATGTGCTTGCTGATAGTCTCGTCCTGCCAGACACGGCTCTCTGAGTGCTCCGTGAACTGGCCATTCTCATAATTGTCTGTAAAGATCATACCATTGTAGTCACTACTCGGATGACGGTCGTATTTGTAGAATGCACCAAAACTATGGTTTTCATTCACCATGTAGTTCAGCTGCAACTGAGGCGACCAGCCTTTCCAGATGCCTTTCGACTCCTGCGAAGTGTTGCTCTCGATGTAATCCGGGCCGACAAAATAAGTCAGCTCATGCTCCTGCATCGACTTGTAGTGACCATAGCGTCCTGCCCACAGCGAGGCGGTGATGTCGAGTCCGCCCGTGCGATAATTGACGTCCAGATTATTGGTCAGCGTGTGACCATATTGATACATGCCGTCCACATAGTCCTGAAAACTGAAGCCCTCGCCCTGTGCCTTCTTCAGCGTGATGCGCACTACAGCCTTTGTCGAGGCAGCATAGCGGGCACCTGGATTCTGTACTACATCAATGTGCTGTATCTGGTCGGAGCGGAGGCGAGAGAGTTCGTTCAGGTCCTGTACCCGCCGTCCGTTGATATACACCTCGGCTTCGCCACGTCCCAGAACTTTTACACTGCCACCGCGCTCAGTTTCGAGCGAAGGAATTTTTCCTAATGCATCGCTCACCGTACCGGCATTCTCCAGAATGGTGCCTGCGATGGTGGTACGCATGGCATCGCCCTTGACGTGAGTCTTAGGCAACTGGCCCTTTACCACAACCTCAGTAAGCATCTTCGTGTCTTCTTTCATCTGGATGGTAAGTCCGTTGGCAGCCTTATATTCCAAGTATAGCGTCTCGTAGCCTACGCTCGACAGCTTCAGCAGTCCCTGACTTTGATTTGTCACGATATTAAATATGCCTTATTCATCAGTCATTGCCCCCTGCACAAAGGCAGAATCAGGCAGCGACAACAATACAACATTTACATACGGCAGCGGCTGGTCGTTTTCATCAATCACTTTTCCACCGATGTCCTGCGTTTTAGCCTGTGCTGACATTGACATAAACAAACCAATTATTATGGCTACTGACAAAAAAATTATCCTTTTCATATTATTTCCTTTTCCTATTTGACGTTATCTGACTTTTATTTGTTGCAATCTTCATTCATTCTTGATACTTACCCCACCAAAGAAGTTGCTGGCGGTGATATGTAGGTTATGGGCACCTTTGTCGGAACACATGGCTGCGTCGTTTCCCACACCACCGATGAAGCTGCGACTCTTCACGATAACATTCACATCGGCAGGCACAAACAGTTCTACGCCACCTATAAAGGTATGGATGTCTATCTCCTCATCTTCCGTAATAACAGCCTTACGAAGATCCATCCGTATGCCTCCACAGAAAGCATCGAGACGCGCCCCGCGGAACGGCTCGCCATGAAAAACGTACTCATCGCCGCCATAGCGGGCCACACAGACAATACGCTTGCCATCATCGCCGATGGGCAGGGGACGTTTCAGCCACTGGTCTGGGTGGTGCTGGTAACTGCTGATGATGAGTTCTATACCAATATATATAATAAGGCCTACGCCAAAGTACGTCGTCCAAGGCTGCTGCCACAGCCACTCTAAATGCACGATGTTCCACATGTCGGCCAACTTCAACAGACCGGCTACGATGAAAATGATTCCAAAAACAGTTCTTCTTCTCATAAACTTCTTTTTATTTGTTCTATTAGTCGCTTGAATCGTGAGAGAATTACAAAACGACATGATTATTTTCAACCGCAAAGGTAAGAAGAGGGTGCTAACCATGCAAATTTCTGGGATATTCTGCATGGTTATGTGATAAATGGTAGCAAAAGTGGGATAAAACGGCTGAAATGTGACGAATGGTTTGATAGATTCGGAGTTTTTTACTACCTTTGCCGCTCGTATGGACAAAGATCATATAGAAACGATTCGTGTCAGAGCCATCAGCGTGGGCTTTGCGGTGTTGGCACTCGGTGTGTTCAAACCATTTGGCTTGGGTGCATGGGGTTGGGAGACTTATGCTCACCTGCTCCTGATATGGGTGCTGGGCTTTGGCGTCTGCTTTCTGACAGAAGTCATCTTGAGGTTTATCGCCAAGATGCCAAGATCCTACGAACAGGGTGTGGACTACATCATCCGCCGCAACTTGTGGTTCCAACTTATCAATACCCCGCTCGTCTCGCTCATGATCTGCCTCTATCGCCATTTTGTGCTGAGCGACCGTGTACCTAATAATCAACTCTCTTGGAGCAACTACTTCGAGACGCTCGCCATCATCGCGTTCATCTCCTTTGCCATTGGTCTCTACTGGCGCTTCAAGTTCCGCAGCCGCTACCTGGCAACAGAGTTGGAAGAAACACGTCAGTTGAACGAGCAACTGAAGGCTGTACAAGCGCAAGCAGAATCAAAAGTGCAATCCCTCGAGGCTGCTATGAATCAACCCAAAGAAGCCCTTGATGAGCAGCCCTCTGACTCTCTTACCCTCTCAGGAACGACGAGCGAGAAAATCGCGTTGAACATCAACGACCTGCTCTTCATCGAGACGGTCGGCAACTATGTGAAGGTGTGCCATCTGCGCAACGGTCAGGTTCGCACCGACATGCTTCGTGCCACCTCAAAACAGATGGAAGATGACCTTCACAGCTACCCGATGATTGTCCGTTGCCACCGTGCTTTCCTCGTGAACCTTGCCCAAGTGGAGCAAATCGTTTCGAAGTCTGGCAGCATGCAACTCATCATCAAGCACAGCCACGACAACATTCCTGTATCACGCAGCAATGTTTCTCAGATAAAAGAGGTTATCAAGAATATTTGAACCCATTTTTACTATAACTTCGGACCACGCTTCTTTTTCTTTTTTTGCATCCGTCGGCGGAACTCTTCCTCGGCTGGGTCATAGACAGGATTAGTGGTGTCGAATAATCCCAATGACGGAATGCTTATAGATGGCTCATTGCGTTCTTGCTGTTTGGAATAAGTCTCTTGTCTTGGCTGTTCCGCCTGGATATGATGTGTCTGGCTGTTGACTATCCTTTGTTGCTCTTTCTCCGCATTGGAATTCAGTTTAGACATGATTCCCGCAAAAGACAGGCCCCTTCTGATTTGTGATGCCTTGAACGTAATGCCGTCTTTTGTGAAGCGCATGCCCTGTATGTTATTCAGGTCTTTGCTGCCATTCCGCTTCACGACAAGTTCCACTTCCACACCATTCGCCCTGAGGTGATTCACAAACTCTGGCCATGATTTGCAGCGCAGTAAGGCTGTACCGACGGCATGGTAAATCTCATATTTTGTCTTCTCGGTTCCTCTTAATCGTTCGGTTTTAGTGCGTCCCTTGCCCTTGGAGAATGTCAGTCCGTATTTCCGTTTAAGCAGTTTCGTAATCTGTTCGTTTCGCCTAAAATCGTTCTGGTCTGATATGGTTTTGCCTTCATTGTTGATACGGTTATAGACCAGATGGCAGTGGGGATTGCCATTATCGAAGTGGCGTACAAGAAGGAACTGAGTGTTCTTGATGCCCATCAGTTCCATGTACTCACGGGCTATCTTTGTCATAGTCTCGTCGGTTAGTTTGTCCTTGTCCTCCGGCAGAAAACTCAGGGCGATATGTCCCACAGGTTTGGAGATTTGGGGATTCATCTGCCGCTGGAACTCAAAGCTGTCAATGATGTCCTGTGTCGTGGTCAGCAACACGCCATCGGAGGCAAGGATTCTTGCCTCTTCCTTGCCTGTCACATAGTGGACGCAACGGCTGAACGATGCTGCCTTCATGATTTTCCCTATCATTTTTTCTTCTTGTTTGTGCCTTGTTTGTACTCTCTAATCACATCGGTAATCTCTCCAAGCAGTTTGTCTATTGGCGAGTATAGGTAGATGATGCTGTCCTGATGAGCCATTTTCGTCAGTTGGTTGAGATTGTTCGCCAGGCCTACCAGTGTACGATACTCTTTCATGTCTGCCTCAGTACGTGGTTGTACGACCTCAGACCGCAAGGCCGACTCTCGGATGTACTCTGCCAATCGCCTGTTCGCCTTACGGCTCCTTGTTCTCAATGTCTCGTAGTCAGTCTTGGAGAACTTGACCGTAACAGCCTTTGACAACCGCCTTGCATCTGCAATGGTCGGTCTGCCCTTCGGTTTCTTCTTGTCTTGATTCCTTGTTGCTAACATAATTTCAGTGTATTCACTTTAGTGACTGTACCCACAGAATCTGCGACCAATGGGGAGCGGATTCCCCCGCAACGTGAGTGCGAGCGAGGTCGTTTTCGGGATGCCGAAAACATAACCTCGCCGCACTCATACGAAAGTATCCAGACGTTTGTGCCACCTACGGTGTCAAGCCA